>Ga0210006_1000767_pt1 | contig 23719 bp, 24 predicted proteins | sample CryGey02umfilter_2_FD_185452 | JGI IMG/M metagenome (GOLD analysis project Ga0210006, IMG submission 185452) | Groundwater microbial communities from aquifer in Utah, USA - Crystal Geyser 4/10/14 0.2 um filter (SPAdes) (version 3) | ecosystem: Environmental > Aquatic > Deep subsurface >... | reverse complement strand
GTCCCAATGCCTCTGGCGCGCGATCTTTCATTAAATGCTTCATGGCCACAAACTTACTCAACGCTTCAAAATAAGTAGCCCCATATTCCCATGCACGCATGGCATCCTGATGTTCAGAATCCTCTCGCTGTTCTTGAGCCAGAACTTTTTCAATCCCCACCATAGAAACAAAATCCGCAAAAACAATACGCAATAAATCCGGAGAGAATGCTTTACCTTGATTCGTTTCATCTGCAAAATAATTCCAAGCTCGATCCACATCATAGCGTAACAAATCCGCTTCATAATGTTCCACGCGCCTCAAACCATAGCCAGGCTGATTCCCCAAAACTTCACGTGCCTGACGATAATAAAAATGAGCTCGATTAGGATTAGCCCTCTCATCAATCTCCATTTTCCCACGATCCAAAAAGTGACTCACACGGGCAAGACGAGACAAACGATGATGTTTTAAAACATAATAATCAAAAAGCCCATACACCGTATCCATTCTTCCTTCCTCTAATTTCTTCTTAGATGACAATCGATGCGCACTCATCACCGCCATTCGCAAAATTTCTCCACCCAATTCCAATTCCGTTAATACCACCGGTGCAAACCCTTTAACGCAATGACCCTCCAATGAATGCCCTTCTTCAACTTGAGATGTTGCGACAGACCTCATAAAACGAGTCGCGTACATGACATTCGATTCCGCGCTAAAAATTGCTTCTGCAATAGTTAGAATCGACTCATAATCACCTGCGGCATAAAGTGATTTTACAGAGGCATACTGCGCCACCGGAGCCTCAGCAAGCACAAAACGAGGTTTCAAATCTTCACCTTCTTCATGCAAATAACGCCCACCCACAATAGCAAACCAACGCTTTAAACAATCATCAAACTTAGTATGCCCCGCTTTTTTAACATAATGATAATCAACCAATGTTGCCAAAATAGAATCATTATAATCAAGTAAATAAGTGGAAAATAAATCGGGTGAATCCACTCCAGTCCCTTCACCGGAAATTGAAGATAATAAATAAGCCTGCAAATAATTGGCAATATTTACTCCAATCAGTGAAGCCTCAAGATCAACATCTTCCAGGGCTCGGCGCGCCTGAGCCAAAAACCCGGGAAGCAATGCCAAAAAAATTCCATGCTTAAGCGTCATAGGAGTAATTTCCCCACGCTTTTTAAATTGAGATAATTCCTTAGCCAATGTTTTAATAGAATTTCCATCCCCCAAATAAGGTCCGGCCACTTCCAATAAACAAACCAATGCCTCTTCATAATCTTCATGCTTTCCCACCACATCCGCCCACTGACGAATGGCACGAAATCGCTCTCCGGTAAGATCCTCTGGCGAAGAAATACCCTCAACAGACTCTTTTAATTTTAGCGCAAGCGGGTCCATCCCCACACCCATTTCCAAACTGGGATCCGGAATCGCACACACAACCAAAGGTTGATCCTCCGTGGAAGACTCACGAAGCGCCCTCACCACCTGCTCAGACGCAGGATCCAAAGAAGTGGACACCACATCCCAGATCATCACGCCCGCATGTTTAAATCGTTTTTTCAAAGATTGCAAAAATTGAACCATAAAATCAACCCCCACATCGTCTCCTGTTGCTTCACCCGTTAAAATTTTATACAAAATAGGCAACTGCGATGACTCAATTTTCCACAAAGGAACCAACTCATTCAATGCGGCAAAAGAAACCGATTTCAATCGAGACAAAATCTGCAAAACCCCTGGAGCCTCGGTTGAAAATTCTCTTTCCAAATGAGCATGAAACTCTAAATCTTGTCCTTCAATCAAATCCAAATAAGACCCATGTTTCAATTTGGAACGAATTGACTCAGGAAGCAATGAAAACAAGAAAGGTCGCAAAGAACTAAAAGGCAATCCATTGGCAGAATGAGCCAAAACTTCACAAGGCACTTCACGTGGATCAAACAGTGAAAAAGCATTTTTTGTGATTTGTAAATTCTCTTCAGACAATGCATGCCATGGGTCAGGTAAAAACTCAGGAAAAGGAGCCACACCCTTTAAATGTCTCATAAAATCAATTCGAGATGAATCCAAGCGTGTATTAAAAGGCTCAACCTCAATTGGGACAATGCACGCACCTTCTGGATCATTAGGAAACATTAAATGTGGTTTTTGAGACTTTCCATAAGGTATGACCTTAGCCCGATCACCAAATTCAGCTTTAACCTGAGCCAAAAAAGCTTGATGTGCTTCCAATGTATCTCCCGTCGTTCTATTGTTCCCAACCACTTTGAGTCGACGTTTCAACAAAGGAAATTCTCGCAATCCTAAAACAACCTCAGAAGGAAGTCCGGTAACATCCAACGCAGCACGATCTTCCACCACAACTTCACGAATAAAAACCGGCTTATAGTGAACTTCCAAATCCTTGATTGATTGCGAATCCAATTCATGGCCCACTACACGATGCTGCTGCAAAATCTCACACACTTGAGTACGTACATGCTCCCCTGACCCCACCATAGAAACCGTAGGAGCTTTCCCCCACTGATTCATTAACTCAGAACCCACTGCGCCATCAACCTCCTCGGTCAAATGAAACCGTGCAACATAAGATGGACTCGTTTGCTTTAAAACTTGAGACATCAATGCCAATAACATTCCAGCACGCCCCCCCCTTCCACGCGCATCCACCAAATCCGTCCACCGCGAATCTCCCGCCAAAGGAATCAAATCAATCCCATCAGAACCTTCCTTTAATCGCAACCCGGAAAGAGGAGCCGGAACCATTCCACGAATCCCTTCCGGGACAAGCTCCATTATTGATCTCATCACCAACGAAGAATCATCCAACACTCCCCATCGAATGGATTTGTCACTTTCAACAGATTCAGATGATGAGAGTTCAACCACAAATGAACATTTAAATTTAAGGTTGAAATATTACCATAAATTACGTTTTTCACAAGGAAGATCTACGCACTATTGACTTAAATTACTTTAATCGATTAAAGTAAGTACCCACCATTAATAATTTAACCCAACCAACCATGGCAGGACCAAGCAAAGGACCAGAAGAAGGATCATCCGGAGGCGGTGTTGTAGAACTAGCAGAAGATGCAGTAAAACAAGCAAGACTAACAATAGAGTCACTTGGAAAGCAACCTAGTATTAGAGCAGTATTAGAGCTTGGCATCACTTCCGGCACGGGCGGAACTGAAGTCGCAGGCAGCACCCCACCCGCTCCCAAAGTTGATCTCACAGCCCCCGTGGTCACCACAGATAAAGAAGAAGAACTCGCCTAATCCTACAGCCCAAATTCATCTCTCATGCGGTCGATCTCATCTCTGAGTTCGGCCGCTTTTTCAAACTCCATGTTTTGTGCCGCCAAATCCATTTCCGTTTCAAGCGAACGGAGGAGGCGCTCCACCTCATCTTTAGGGATTTTTTTAACATCATAGTGACGCACCTGACGCTTGGCTTCATCCTTTTTATGCATGCCCAAATCTTTAACCGCCTTAATAATAGTCTCCGGCGTAATTCCATGCTTAATATTATAAGCCACTTGCACCTCACGACGTCGATCCGTTTCATTGATCGCCATCTTCATAGAATCCGTTAAACGATCCGCGTACATAATCACACGTCCCTGCGCATTACGCGCCGCGCGACCAATGGTTTGAATGAGCGCAGTAGATGACCTCAAAAATCCTTCCTTATCCGCATCCAAAATCGCCACAAGAGACACCTCGGGAAGATCCAATCCTTCGCGCAACAAATTAATTCCAATTAACACATCAAATTCTCCCAATCGCAAATCACGCAAAATTTCCACACGCTCCATGGTATCAATATCCGAATGCAAATAACGCACTCGCACACCTTTTTCTGTCATAAATTCCGTCAAATCCTCTGCTGAACGTTTGGTCAATGTGGTAATCAAAATTCGTTCTCCTCGTCCGGTTCTTTCCTTAATTTCTTCCAATAAATCCAACACCTGCCCCTTAGTTGGACGAATCTGCACTTCCGGATCAATCAACCCTGTCGGACGAATGATCTGCTGAACAATGTCACCTTTTTTAGTATGTGCATACTCATATTTACTCGGAGTGGCAGACACATAAATCGTATTTTTCATGTATTTTTCAAATTCTTCAAATTTAAGAGGACGGTTATCATGCGCGGACGGCAAACGAAATCCATAATTAACCAAATTTTCTTTTCGCGAAAAATTACCATTAAACATCGCGCCCACCTGCGGAATCGTAATGTGTGATTCATCAATCACCAACAAAAAGTCATCAGGGAAAAAGTCGAGCAAACACGCGGACGGCTCACCCTGCTTTAAATCATTCAAATAACGAGTATAATTTTCAATCCCGGGGCAATAACCGGTTTCCTGCAATATTTCAAGATCATACTCCGTACGTGTCTTAAGCCGTTCCGCCTCAAGCCCACGCCCCTGCTTTTGCATTTCCGCCACTCGCATGACCATTTCCGCACGAATCCCATCCATAGCTGACTCAATACGTTCACGTGTGGTCACCGAATGCTTTGAGGGGAAAATTCGAATGGATTCCAATTCATGAAACACTTCACCCGTAAATGAATCCGCTTCCACAATGGATTCAATTTCATCTCCAAAAAAATCAAATCGGTAAATCGTATCCTGACCCGGAGGAAAAATTTCCACCACATCTCCGAGCACATGAAACATTCCCTGCTTAAAATCCGTTTGCGACCGCGTGTATTGCAAATCCGTGAGTTGACGAAGCAAACGATCCCGAGGGATTTCCATGCCTGCGGTGATTTCAAAACTCAAATCCAAATATGATTTTGGCGAACCCAAACCATAAATACACGACACAGACGCCACAATGATCACATCGTTTCGCGTCAACAAATTAGCAGTTGCCGCGTGCCGAAATTTATTAATCTCATCATTAATGGATGCGTCTTTTTCAATATAAACATCTGAAATCGGATTATACGCTTCCGGCTGATAATAATCATAATAAGACACAAAATAATGAACCGCATTTTTAGGAAAAAATTCACGAAACTCACTGCACAATTGAGCGGCCAACGTTTTATTATGCGCCATCACCAATGTGGGCTTTTGAACCTGTTGAATGACATTTGCGATGGTGTAGGTATTGTGCACATACATACCACCAAACCCGGCCAAAAACGTTTGATTATCTTTAATAGAAAAATCATAAACATAAGGATCTGAACAATCATAAGACTCTACAAATTCAATACTCGCCCAACACGGCACAACCAATAATTTCAGAGCACAAAGCTCCTCAGAGTCCCCACAAGGCCACGCCTCCAAAAATCGGACCAATGCCGATCGAGAAATAAACCGCTGCCCTTGCTCAATCAAACCAATTGAACTACGAGAAAGTCCGGCCATACGTGCAATATCCTTCTGGTAAAACCCTTCTTTCAATCTTAAATTTTTCAAAAACACGCCTGCCCCAGGACACACATCCACATTCGTATTTTCATTTTTAAATTCAACTAAAAGATGACCCAATCTTTCTTGCTTACGTAACAAACAAAATCCAATTTTCTCATTAAACCTTTTTAAATCAGACCGCCCCGAAATCGTAATCTGATAAAACCAATTTCCTAGACCTTTCCCATTAGTTGCTCGCTGAAAACGTTTCTTAAGACGTGCCCAAATTCCAAATCGATTCAATGCATACATCAGCTGAGAAGCCAATTCTCGACTTCCCGTTGTGCACTTAACCTCACGCCTATCCACCCATCCGTCACCCGAAAAATAAGCAGACAACAAAACACCCAATTGAGATAAAGACAGTTCCGTCCAAAAATCAGGCAATTTTTTATTAAAAGCACCCTTTCCACAAAGTTCTCTCATCAAAATCGTGTACGCCTTATCATTAACCTGAAAATCACCATCACAACGTCTCGACTGAGGTAGCCCCAACCGTTCCAACCATCCAGAAACCTGAGTCCCCAACGCCTCCTCACGAACTGACAAACAAAAATAAGAATCTGTATCACATCCTTCCGCAATATATAAACCCACAAGAGATAAAAAATCTGACGTAACCGAATAATCAATCGGAAAATCGCGACCACTATTCCGTGAGCCTACCAAACCATTTCCACCTTTATAATGTGATAACCGTGCGAAACTAGACGCTCGCATTCGTTCACCATTATTCAAAACACTCCACGCCTTCCCCGAAGATAAATGATAGCCAGTCGCCAATGACATCTCTCTTAAATAAGCTTCCGAACGAACAAATAAATCATCTCGATCCAAATATCTAAGTAAATTAATTGAAACCAAATCAGATTGGACTGCCAAAGATTCCAACGACCGCTCCAACGGAATATAATCGGTTGTCCGTAAATCATCCGTACGAACCAAACTCAACCGCCCTTCACGCAAAACATAAAAATTATGATCTCCCGTTACTTCCACTTCTCGACCACACGTTGTTTTAACTCGATACATTTTCTCTGGAGTGGCATGTCTCTGATATGCAGTGATCGCCTTCATTTCAGATCGCCCTGTCCGAGAATCAATACTGGCAACAAAAAGCGTCTCCGGACAAAAAGAACCATGCGCAATTTCCGTTCCATCACGATCATGTGAAACATGAGCCACTTGAGTCAACATATGATCAACCACTTCGCCAATCGAAGACTGAAGTGGTTCATAATTTCCATTCCTTAAACGATACAACCAAACTAAAGAATCATGTGTAAGACTTTTTCCAGTTCCAGTGGCCCCCAAAAGCGTCTGATGTCGAACACCTTTATTAAGACCTTTTACAAGGTTCTGAATCGCCAGAGGTTGATCCCCCTTAGGACTATAATCCGAAATAAGCTGAAAATCCTGAGACATAACTCAAGGAGTTTAGCGCAAACCGAGTTAAGAGACAAGAGTGGGCTACCGTCCGCGATATCGATTTAAAAGCCCATCCACCACTTCATTGAAAAGACGCATGGCATCCACCCGCGCAAACAATCGAGGATCCGGCACCGGAACCACCTCCATACGACTCAGCGCCACCTCACTTTGCAGTCGAAGATCAATGAGTTTACAATATTGCTTGAATGAAAGATGAATCATGGACAATGAGCTAAAAATGGCTTATATAAGGGAAATATAGTAACATTTATAATTAAAAAGTCAAGAAAGAGTTGACGTAAAATAAAAAAAGGGTTATAAAACAAACAATCAATCATAAAAAAACCTTATGCAAACCCCACCTGACCGAACACCTTACACAGCGGAAGGTCCAAACAAGTTACCTTTTTTGAACGATTTAGTTCATCTGGGACATGAACTCCCCGGAAAAGGATTCTATAAGCCGGAAGTAATGGCTCGGGCACAAACCCTTTTAAGCAACCTGGAGGTGCTCACCCTCACGGAAACCGATTCAGACATTGAATTTGTGCAAGGAGTAAGAACCTTTTTACCCTATTTTCGTCAAAAACTCGCCATCGCGGAAACGGAACTCGCGAACATGACCCAAACCGACCAAGAAACCGGATCTAGAACACGCGACATTGCCTTAGAAAATGCCACAACCATCTTACGACAATTGGTGCCCATCATGGAATCCATTGCGCAATGCTCATTGGCACCAAAAGATCCCGGCCCGCCTGTCATCGACATTCCAACAACACCGACCCCCAAACGCGCGCCCATTATACTCCGGAACACAACCATGCCATTTGGAGTTATTCAAGGAGGAAGAAACCGCCCGACAAACCACCGGCTGGCTGCCATAATGGAACAAATCGACATTGCTACTCCCGGGAAAAAGCGCCCGGACGCCCTATAAGCATCCAAAAATGGTGATCCCGACAGGATTCGAACCTGTGGCCTCAAGCTCCGCAAGCTTGCGCTCTATCCATCTGAGCTACGGGATCGCAGTGGAACGCGAAAAATGTAATGGTTTACGAGAGAAATTGCAATCCAAAGTTCCAAAAGCAACTAAAAAGCACCGTTTGACAATAGCCCATCTAATGCTATCATCCAATCATGCACAATTCAAAATTCTTGAAGCAATCTAAGAAAACCCACATCACCCGGGCTTAGCAAGAACGTGCAAAAATGTTGATAACTTCCACCCGCTAAGCCAGAGCGGATTTTTTAAAAAAACTTTCTCATGCAAAATCCATTGATCATGAAATTCGGCGGGACGTCACTCGCCACGGAGGAGCGCATTCAAAACGCCGCACAACTCATTGCGAATCGCGCTCACTTGCACCCGGTGATCGTGACTTCGGCCATGAGCCAAATCACCAACCTTCTCATTGCCACAGCCAATGCCGCACGCGAACAAGATAAAAAAACCGTCCAAGAAAATTGTGCGCTCATCCGCGAAAAACATTTCGCCATTGTCAAAGATCCGCAAATTCAAGAGAAAATCAACGCCCTCCTCCAAAAAATCGAGCACCAATGCCAAGGCATCATAATGGGAGAAGAACTCAGCGCACACACCCTGGACGTGATCAGCTCCTACGGCGAACGCCTGTCCAGTTGGCTCATGACTGAAACATTGCGTAACTTGGGACTCAAAGCCGAACGCTTTGACAGCCGCAAGTTAGTCCGAACCAACGACCAATTTGGTGGAGCCGAAGTAGATTGGCCCATCACCATCAAACAAATTCAAGATGCACTAAACCCAATTATCGCCCAAGGAATCATCCCCGTAGTCACCGGTTTCATTGGATCCACCGCAGACGGAAAAACCACCACCTTAGGACGTGGCGGCTCCGATTATTCCGCGGCAATTCTTGGAATCGCCCTCCAATCTTCCGAAATCCAAATCTGGACTGACGTGGACGGCATGATGACATGTGATCCTCGACTCATCAAAACAGCACGCCCGCTCGAAAAAATTTCATTCCAAGAAGCATCAGAACTCGCCTATTTTGGCGCTAAAGTCCTTCACCCAAAAACCATCCAACCCGCCATAGAAGCTGACATTCCCGTCAAAATTTTAAACACCATGAACCCAAACGCGCCCGGCACCACCATCCTACACACTGACGAAATCAGTGCCCACTCCATCAAAGCCATTACTTTCAAAAAAAATATTTCCGTCATCAACATTTGCTCGTCACGCATGTTGGGACCCTATGGATTTTTAGCAAAAATTTTTAACACCTTCTCCGAGCACAAAGTTTCAGTCGATGTACTCGCAACCTCAGAAGTCAGTATATCTGTCACCGTAGAAGACAATTCATTCGACCACACGCTCATCAACAGTCTCAAACAATTTTCAAAAATAAACGTGATCCAAAATCAAACCCTCATTTGCGTGGTAGGCAATGGGCTCAAAAATGACTATCGCGTAGAACAACGAGTGTTTGATACACTAGCTAAAGAAAAAATACCCACAGAATTGATCTCCAAAGGCGCCTCTCAGATAAGTTTGACCTTCGTGGTTCGCGCCGAACAAGCGGACCAAGCCATCACTTCACTTCATAACACTTTCTTCAAATGAACATCGCACTCGTCGGTTACGGGAAAATGGGACGTGAAATCGAACGTCTTGCGGAAGGAAAACATTCCATCATATTAAAAATCGACCCCACTCTCGACATTCACTCTCCCGCAGACGCAGATTTTAGCAATGTGGATGTGGCCATCGACTTCACGCATCCCTCCGTGATTTTGGACAATATCAAAACCTACTGCGACAAAAAAGTAAATGTGGTCATAGGAACCACGGGCTGGATCGAGGAAATGGAAAAAGTACGCGCACACGTCCAAGCCGCGGGCATTGGATTTCTCTGGGCCAGCAATTTTTCTATTGGCGTTCATCTATTCTGGGAAATGGTCAGACGAGGCGGCGAACTCATGAACCGGTTTGATGACTATGACGCGTGTGGCCACGAATTTCACCACAACCAAAAAGCAGACTCCCCCTCTGGAACCGCCCGTTCCACTGCCCAAATTTTGCTCGAAACACTCGACCGAAAAACCACACTTGTGACCAAAGAATTGAATCGAAAAATCGAGCCAAACGAACTGCATTTTTCCTCCACGCGCGGCGGCTCTATTCCCGGCACACATTCGGTCTACTTCGACTCTCCGGCCGACACCATTGAAATAAAACACACCGCGCGAAATCGCTCCGGATTTGCCTCAGGCGCACTACTCTGCGCTGAATGGCTCAAAGGAAAAACCGGCTTTTTCTCTATTGAAGATTATTTAAAGACTCTCTAAAATCCATCCTTTAACCTCGACACTATGTTCACAGGATCTTGCGTCGCCCTTGTCACCCCATTCAATAGCGATGGCTCACTCAATTTAGAAAAGGTCCGCGAACTCATTGACTGGCACATTGCCGAAGGCACCAATGCCATAGTCCCCTGCGGTACGACCGGAGAATCCGTTACGCTCAGCCAAGCCGAGTACGAATCAGTGATCAAAACCGCCATCGAACATGTGGCCGGCCGCGTCCCCGTGATTGCCGGTGCGGGCAGCAACAACACTGCCAAAGCAGTTGAACTCGCCCAATTTTGCAAAGACGCGGGCGCGGACGCAGTGCTCACCATCGTCCCCTACTACAACAAACCCATGCCCGAAGGCATGTTCCAACATTTCAAAGCCGTGAACGAAGTCAACATCCCCATGGTGCTGTACAACGTCCCCGGCCGCACCGGAAAAAACATGCCCGCCCAAACCACACTCCGTTGCGCGTGCGAACTTTCCAATGCCGTGGCAGTCAAAGAAGCGTCCGGCGACCTGGAACAAGCCATGGAAATCATCACAAACACTCCTTCTAACTTCCATGTGCTCTCCGGCGAAGACGCGCTCACTCTACCCATGATCGCAGTCGGCGCCAAAGGATGCATTTCGGTCGTGGCCAACGAAACCCCAAAAAAATTCAGCCAAATGATCGCTCATGCCCTCGCGGGCGAATGGGATCAGGCCCGTACTCTGCACTATCAACTGCTTTCACTCATGCAATTCAATTTCGCGGAAACCAATCCTATTCCAGTCAAAACCGCGCTCGGACTCATGGGGAAAATCGAACCAAACTTCCGTCTACCCCTCACCTCCATGTCGCCGGACAACACGGAAAAAATGAAATCCATTCTCACCGACCTCAACCTCGTCCCCTAACTAAAAACCACTGACGACCAACTCCCTACCAAATCTCCCTCATCTCACCGTACGCAAAGGAACGCTATTCATCGATGATGTGAACACCACCTTACTCGCCAACGACTACGGAACCCCGCTCTACGTCTACTCAAAAAAACGCATTCTCGATAATTTAAAACGTTTAAAAAACGCATTCAATCAAGCGGACGTGGACATCAACATTCACTACGCGATCAAAGCAAACAACAACCTCGCCATCCTCCATTTGCTCAAAGAAGCCGGTTCAGGCGTAGATGCCTCATGCCTTAACGAAATCGAACTCGCACGACATGCCGGATTTCATTCGGACAAAATCATCAACACCGGCAACAACAATCCTGATGCCGAACTCGCCCACGCACTCAAATATGTGGATAAAATAAACTTGGATGACATCAGTATCCTGCCGCGATTACTTAAATTCGGAAAACCGAAAATTCTATCATTTCGGCTCAATCCCATGGTCGGCAGTGGCAGTCACTCCACCAATGTTTTTGGAGGGAAACAGTCCAAATTCGGAATCGATGCCGAAACAGCCCTCTATGCCTACCAAATGGCACAACGTGCGGGCGTGAAAAAATTCGGCATTCACATGATGCCCGGCACCGGCGGACTCGACCCCGATGCCTATCCCGATGCCACAAAAATTCTCATTGAAACCATGGAAACAATCGCAAAAAAAACAGGAATCCGATTCAGTTTTATGAATATAGGAGGAGGTTTTGGCATCCCCTACTGCGCAGGAGAAAAATCACTCGAAATGGATAAAATCGCACAAAAAATCGCCGCACTTTATAAAGCCGCGCTTAAACGTGGCTTGATCGGCAAACCCACGCTCGACTGTGAACCCGGACGTTACATTGTGGGAGATGCGGGCATTTTGCTGGCGCGCGTCCACACCATCAAAGAAAGCTACAAACGCTACGCAGGCACGGATGCGGGAATGAATGTCATGATGCGCCCGGCCCTTCACGGTTCTTATCACCAAGTCGTTTGCGCCAACAAAATGGCTTCCAAACCCAAAAAGGACTACACCTTTTGCGGGCCGATTTGCGAAAACGGCGATCAGTATCCCGAACCCTATCACCTTCCCGAACTGGAAGAGGGCGACCTGCTCACCGTGCTCAATACCGGAGCCTATGGGTACAGTATGGCCAACAACTACAACACCCAATTCCGGCCCGCCGAAGTTTGGGTGGACGGAGCAAAGCACCAACTCATTCGCAAGCGGGAAACACTCAAAGACATCACGCGGAATATGATGGTACACGGTAATTGAAGCTTCGGGTTGACTTATTTACTACTTTTTTATATAATAAATATGTAAATAAATCAACCTAAACTACATTCTATGACTCCTATAACCTTTAAAGTCAATTCACGAATAACTCAAGAGCTTGACCTTATCAAAGAAGGAGAAGGACTTGGAAACCGAACAGCAACCTTCACGTTTCTAATCAAATATTACCTACTCACCAAAAAAGACACCTTGGAAGAGTCGGTTAAGATTCTAGAAAAACTAGCTTCAAAAATCGATTCTGATAAACTTTCTTCTGCCGAAGAACAATTAAGCAATCTTTAAGTGAAACCTTATTTTTCAAAACACTTCAAGCAACAGTTAAAGCAACTTCTCAAAAAATTTCCTAACCTAAAAGAGGATCTTTTAAAAAATTTGAAGAAACTAAATCTTAATAATGAAATTCATATTGACCATTCCATCTATAAAATACGCATCAAAAGCAGTGATTTGAAAAGGGGGAAATCAGGTGGATTCAGAAGTTATATTCTAGTTCTTAAAACAAAATCATTATTGATACCTTTGTGTATCTATTCTAAAAGTGAAAAAGAAAGTCTAAGTGACGTTGAACTCCAATACCATGTCAATCAAACCAGCGCAGAGTTAAAAACATTATAAAAATTCCACTCATTTTCACCCCATCCACCCGCCTCCAGTCTCTCACTGCCTACGCATTTGCGGCCGTGAACGACAAAGTCGCTGAACTCAAAAATCAAGGCATTGATGTGATCGATTTTGGAGTGGGCGACCCCATTGACCCCACACCGGACTTTATCCGTAACGCCCTCAAACAAGCCGCGGACGATTATGCGAGCGCCGGCTACCCCAGCTACACGGGACGACTCGAATTTCGTCAAGCTGTGGCCGAATACAACCGTTTAAGATTCGGGGTCGAACTTAATCCAAACACTCAAATCTGTTCTACAGTCGGCTCCAAAGAAGCGGTCTTCAACTTTCCGGAAGCAATACTCAACCCGGGCGACGTGATATTAATTCCATCCCCGGGCTACCCGCCCTACAAACGTGGCACAACATTTGCGGAGGGCGTCCCCTATTTTTACCCACTCCTCAAAGAAAACAATTTCTACCCCGACTTCAATAGCTTTCCACCCGACGTTGTGGCCAAAGCAAAAATCCTCTGGCTTTGCTACCCAAACAACCCCACCGGCGCCCTCGCCACCCGCGAATTCTACCAACGCGCCCTCGCATTTACAAAACAACACAACCTCATCCTAGCCTCAGATGAATGCTACACCGACATCTACATGACAGATGAACCGCCGGCTTCCATTCTCGAACTTATTCCGCCGGACCAACTCGAAAACTCCAATGTCATCACCTTCCACTCCCTTTCCAAACGCAGCAACATGACAGGCTACCGCATCGGCTGGGTCGCGGGAGATCCCGTACTCATTGATGCTTTCAAAAAACTAAAAACCAACATCGACTCAGGCACACCTGACTTCATCCAATCCGCCGCCATCTCCGCCCTGGGAAACGAAGACCATGTGGTCACCCAACGCGCCCTCTACCGAGAACGCGCCAAGGTCCTCACGCAAGCCCTACGAGAAATCGGCCTCACTCCCGCAACCCCACAAGGCGCCTTCTATCTCTGGCAACGCGTGCCCCAAGGCATAACCTCCGTTGAATTCGCACAAAAATTGCTCCACCCGAACATCGCCCTCGTGGTCACACCTGGCGCCTGGATTTCCGACGAATGCACACAACCGGACGGCACCGTCATCAACCCGGGGGAAGGCTACGTACGATTTGCACTGGTTCCCAACCTGGAACAAACCAAACAGGCAGCTGAACGGCTTGTGGAGAATTTTAGCTAACGGCATGCCCATTATCAGGCACCACAATCCATCGCAAGGTCCATCTCAACATTACCTCCCATGTACTCATACGAACGCTGCACATCATGGCACCCTTGAGAACTCACAGAAACTTGATAAGAACCGACCTTTAAATCCTCAATCTTATAAGCCCCCGCTTCATCCGTAAACTGTACTAGATAAAGAGTCGAACCTTCAAACACCACACGCGCATCTTGAAGACCGTGGCCATTTTGATCCACCACAGACCCTGTGGCAGCCATAACAGACGATCCACAACCGGATAAAGCAAAAAGCGCAACAGATAAAACAATTAAAACAATTTTTGACATAGGTCGACGGTTATTAACAGATCAACGTATTCTATAATACTATAAAAACCCTTTCATTGCCAAGAGTTCCGCATTCAGAATACCACCCCCTGCCGCTCCACGAACCGTATTGTGACTGAGTCCCACAAAACGCACATCAAACACAGGACACGCTCGCAAACGTCCCACTGTCACCGCCATACCACGCTCGGAATCACGGTCTTTTCTGGGCTGAGGACGATTGTCCTCTTCTCGATAATGAATTGGTTGTTTGGGTGCAAACGGCAAATTCAATTCCTGAGGAACTCCACAAAACGCCCCCCATATTGTTTTAATTTCTTGGAGAGACGGTTTTTTATCCGCAAACTCCACGCTCACACACGCCGTATGCCCATCCACCACCGGCACTCGATTACAATGCGCCGCGATTTTCAAATTCTCCTCCAATACAAATTTGCCATTTTCTACACTGCCTAAAATTTTCTGAGGCTCTTGCTCTGACTTTTCCTCTTCACCTCCAATGTACGGAACCACATTGTCCACCACATCCAACGAAGCCACCCCCGGATACCCAGCGCCTGATACTGCTTGCATGGTGGTCAAAATCATACGGCGCACAGGATAGCCGGCCTCACGCAACGCATGAATTGGCGTCAAATAAGACTGAACACTACAATTCGGTTTCACCACTATAAATCCGCGATCCCACCCACGATTTTTTCGCTGAATTTCAATCATCGCAAGATGCTCGGGATTCACTTCCGGCAACATCATGGGAACATCTTCGGTCCAGCGATGCGCGGACGCATTCGAAACAACCGGAATCCCAGCAGCCGCATACGCTTCTTCAAGTGCCCTGACTACATCCTTTTCCATTTCCAAAGCGGAAAAAACAAAATCACATTGGCTCACCACTGACTCCACTTGATTCGCATCAACCACTGTTAAGCCTGCAACTGATTTAGGAATAATCGTGGCCATCTGCCAACGACCTGCCACTGCCTCCGCATACGACTTGCCCGCTGAATTTGGAGAAGCCGCGACCACCGTCACATCAAACCAGGGATGGTCTTCAAGAAGGCGCACATAATTCTGGCCAACCATGCCGGTCGCCCCCAAAACACCAACTTTATAATGACGTGTGGGCTCCATAATTAAATATTAAGCGAAACCTGGTCAAATGCAGACTGAGGATCCATATAAGAAGCTTCCATATCAAGATCCTTAGCCACTGCCTCATACGTGATCTTTCCTTTATATGTATTCAATCCTTTGGCAAAACGACCACTATTGTTGTACGACGCAGTCAATGTTTCAATCACCCCTCCATTTGCCATGGTAAGCAAATAAGGCAATGTTGCATTCGTAAGCGCTTGCGTGGATTGACGTGCAACCTGTCCGGGCATATTGGCCACGCAACAGAAAATCTTGCCATCAATTTCATAAATAGGTTCTTCGTGCGTGGTGGCTCGTGACCCCCAGATACAACCGGCTTGATCAATGGAAATATCCACCAACACAGCACCGCGTTTCATGGATTTTACCTGAGTTTCATTGACTACCTCGGGAGCACGCGCGCCTTTGACCAAGACCGCACCCACCAAAACATCGGCCTTGGCAATGGTTTCGCTATAAACAGGCTCCACCGGTTTCAAAATCTGAAAATTCTTAGAAATATGAGGTCCGAACAAATCACTAATTAAATCCCTCAACTCATTAATACGCTCATCACGAAGCTCGAACAACGTGACATAGCCCCCCATTCCAAGCGCAGATCGCGCCGCGAATTCACCAGCCACTCCTCCCCCAATAATTACCGTATGAGCCAAGTCCGTTCCCGTGATGTGACCCATGGTCAATCCAAGCCCCCCATATTTTTTCTGCAAATACTGCGCGCCATATTGAATCGCCAACACCCCGGCAATCTCACTCATGGGAGCCAAAAGAGGCAACCCGCCCGTCTCGCCTTCGACAGTTTCGTAAGCGATTCCCGTGATTTCATTTTCCAAAAGTCGCTTGGTAATGGCTTTTTCAACACCGGACAAATGAAGGTAGGTATAAAGCGTTTTTCCTTTCATTAAATCCAAAAGATAAAATTCTTCGCGAATCGGTTCTTTTACTTTCACCAAAATATCAATTTCAGACACCACATCCTCCGGACTACGTTTGAGTTCAGCGCCTACATCACGATAATCTTGATCTGAATAACCAGACCCCATCCCAGCGGTTTCCTGAACCAAAACCCGATGACCAGACTTAACCAATTCTGCCACTCCGAACGGCGTTAAACCCACACGGTTCTCATTATTTTTAATCTCACGAATGGTTCCGACAATCATGGCTAAGGATTTAAAGAATAAAAACGCTCCATAAAAAAGCGAAAAATGAAATTACGCCAATCATAGCAGAAACATGCGGAAATACGAAAGAAGTTTTTAAGCCCGCAAAGCCTCAATCGCCCTCACTCGATCTTGCGCTCCAAAAATATAAGACCCAGCCACCAACACATTCGCGCCCGCCTCCACAGACTGTCGTCCCGTCTCTACGTTGATACCACCATCCATACAAATATCCAATTCCGGTTTGAGTTCATGAATCCGCGTCACCTTAGACAAAACCTCCGCAATAAACGACTGCCCACCAAACCCGGGATGCACACTCATGACCAAAACCATGTCCACCAAATCCAAATAAGGCTCAATAATTTCCACCGGTGTCTCAGGATTGAGCGACAAAGACGGCTTAACTCCCAAAGCACGAATTTGCTCCAATACCTCTTCCGTCCGCTCCCCGGTTGCCTCTACATGAATCGTGATCATGGCCGCCCCAGCCTTGGCAAAATCCTCCACATACTTTTCAGGATTTGTGATCATCAAATGACATTCTATGGGCACTCGACTTTTCAGACATTTCACCACAGGAGCGCCGAGCGTCAAATTTGGCACAAAATGTCCATCCATCACATCCACATGAATAAAATCCACATGCTCATCCACAGACGCAATTTCTTCATTGAGATGCCCAAAATCCGCGGACAAAATAGACGGTGCGATTTTTATTGGAAGACTCATGAATTAATTTTAGGGACCTCTTAAAAATACGGGTTCCTCAAGAAATTTTCAACCATTTAAACAAATGAGAGAAATTTAATCAGTCATACGAGCATCTATATCCGTTATCATTTTTAATGCTTCATATGGCTCCATTCCCCCTTGATTTTTCAGTTGCTTAACTCTCCCCATCAAGAGTACGGCCGTACCATCATCCATTGTTCCTTTCTCAAAACTTAGAATGTGCTTCCCCAATTCATCTCTACCCATTAGAGCTACTCTGCCCCCGGAACTCACTTCTTCTCCTCCCCCACTACTCGACATGACCGCGTCAGTAGCGGCTTTCGTATTCCCTCGCATGCCTCCAATGCTAACACCCGGAGGTAAGTCTGCCAAATCACTTATTTGCCGACCATTTACAACTAAACTAACTCCAACAGGCATAGACCTCACTTCTTGATCCCCTTTTTTATCGGCCAAAGCAACAGATGCCCATTCTACAACGTCGTCCACAAGTGCCAGAAATGCCTCAAACATGGGATCGTCACTCGGTTTTTCATTTAATCCAAATCGTGTCCAAATGTCACTTAATATGTCTGAAACAGGAGAAAATACGGATACCGTAACTCTGCTTCCAACAGAAGCGTTCCTGAAGGCCTCCAATGCGAGTTTTTGATTTCTGCCCTGTCTTTCCAGGCCTTCTATAGGTATAATCCCGACTCTTTTCCTGATTTCATCGGGAAGCGAGCTTCTTAACTCTAAAAGGGCAGTTTCAAATTCAACCGGCAATAAATTTTCGGCATCTTCTCCGGGATGTGACAAGGGTCCGTTAGCCATAATGTTGGATTGTAATTATAAATTGTAAAAATTACGTATTTAATCATATATCTTTATAAAGAATTTGTCAATAGGCTGGGCGAGAAGCGTAGGCGCACAAAAAGTCTCCACGTGGAGACTTTTTTGGTGTCAAAGAGAGAAATTTCCTTTACTTTATTTAAAAAAGTAATACAATTTTAGCATAAAGTAATACCAATATATGAAAACTTCACTTTCCCCCAAAGGCCAAGCCACCATCCCCAAACCGGTTCGCGACTTTCTTGGGCTCAAACCCGGAGATAAAGTTGAATGGGAAATTCATTACGAAAACGACAGCGTGACTCTTCGTACGCTTTCAAAAAAACCTAAAAAATCATGGCAAGAAGGTCTTAAAGAAATTCAAAAAATGATGAAGGGAAGTAACATTTTGGAAGAATACTTAGAAGACAAACAACTCGACATTAAATTAGAAGACGGCGAATATACATTAAAAAAATCCTCATGACCTATATCCTAGATGCCTCTTCACTCCTTGCCCTAATTCAAGAGGAAAAAGGCGCAGATATTGTAGCAAAAACACTCAACAACAAGGCTCAACCTCCTTTAATTCACGCAATCAATCTTTTAGAAATTGAATACAAACTAAGACGCAAACATCCCGAAAAATATATAAAAGCAACCATGAAGTGGCTCAAGGAAACGCCAATCACCGTAGCTGAAGTACTAACCCATCAAATCACGGACTACGCTCGATACCTTAAATCCAACTACCACTTATCCCTTGCCGACAGCATTGGGCTTGGTCTCGCCAAATTCATGGACATCCCGTTCCTCACCGCAGACCATCACGAACTAGATATCATCGCTCAGAAAGAAAATGTGAAGATTGAGTTTATACGTTGAAAAATCCCCCTAACTACTCCCCTTCTACTTTTTCCATATCTTTCACGTGCTCAACCACGATTTCGTGAATGTTCTCAGCTCCGCCATCAAGGGAATTAATTTTAGTCACACGAGCCCCATGACGACCTCCTTCAAATGCAGTAGATAAAAATATTTTCACAATTTCTACGGCCAGTTCAGGTGTCACCACACGAGATCCCAAACAAAGCACATTCGCGTCATTATGTTTGCGTGCGTATTCCGCCAACCATTCAGTGCTACATGCGGCCGCCCGAATTCCCACATGCTTATTCGCGGCCATGGCCATGCCGGTGCCGGATCCACAAATTAAAACTCCATAACTTCCTTTATTTTCATACACTTTTTCAGCCACTTCACGCGCAAAATCCGGATAATCCACTGATTCTTCACTAAACGTACCCAAATCAACAGGATCATGCCCATGCTCATGTAAAGAATCCATCAACATTTCTTTATATTTATATCCCGCGTGATCAGCTCCCAAATAAATTCTCATGATAAAAAAAATTTAAATAATAATTATTCCCAAATACCGGACACGGAACGTCCTTCATAAATACACTTAATCGCTTCACTCAAAACCGGTGCCACTGAAATCACTTTAAGCCCAAGGAACTGCTTTTCTTTAGGAATGGGAATGGTGTCCGTCACCACCACCTCTTTAAATTTAACTTTTTTAAGTCGCTCCACACAAGGACCAGAAAACACCGCGTGCGTGGCTGCCAAATAAATATCTTTATTTGCGCCAGCTTTGATGAGCGCCTCATGCGCTGCCACCACAGACCCCCCCGTATCAATCATGTCATCAAAAATCACACACGTTTTTCCTTTTACATCACCCACCACTGACATCACTTCCACTTTGTTATGCTCAGGACGAGATTTATTGATGATCGCGATTTCTACCCCCAACGGATCTGCCAATCGCTTGGCTGCTTTACCACCACCCGCATCCGGAGAAACCACCACCAAGTTCTTAAGTTTTTTCTTTTTAAAATAATTATAAAAAATTTTATGCGTGTGAATATTATCTACCGGAAAATCAAAAAATCCCTGCGTTTGCCCGGAATGAAGCGACAATGTAATCAAATGATCCGCCCCTGCCTTAGAAATCAAATCCGCCATCAATTTAGCGGAAATCGGTTCACGAGGATAAGCCACACGATCTTGTCGCGCATACCCATAATGGGGCATCACCACATGAATGGTGCTGGCAAATGATCGCTTGAGTGAATCCAACATTAAAAACAATTCCATCAAATCCTGATTCACGTGATCGGACGCGGTTTGAAGAATAAATACATTGCACCCACGTACTGATTCCAAAGGTCGAAAATAAATTTCCCCATTAGAAAATTTTTTCAGCTCTTGAGGCGAAATCTTAATACCAATCTTTTTCGCCAGCATTTTTGCTAATTCAGGATGAGAATTTCCGGCAAAAAATTTAAGACGTTTGGTTGACATGGGAGAGAATTCTAAAGATGGTACCACCAATATACGACAAAATAGCTAATAGGACTAGAAAATTTCACACACCATACATTGGGGTCCGAATGATTCCATCATTTGATTCAACATCAAAGGTACTTCCGCCATTGCTTCGGGACGCCATACATCTCCAACTAAACAGTGATCCACCACACCGTTGGTCACTAAAAATTTTATATTCAAACCGGAACCCATCACATTATCACGAAGAATATCTTCCCCATCTTGAAATAGTGAAGCCGTTACTACAACCACTGGCAATTTCCCTACCAATGCATATCCCACGGCCTGTGCAAAGACATGTCGAGCTGATGATTCCACCTTTAATATCACCACATTTTTATGGCGCCGAGTTAATCCTGTTAACAACGCTGACATATCAAGTGAATCAGGAGTTGAAACAATGATTTCATCTTTTTTTAAACGATTTTTTTTAAAAAACATATTTTAGGACCCTCTAAAAAATACGGCATTGTTACGAAATTTTCAACCATTTGAGCGACAGCCCCGCGAATGCGGGGCTAAAAGCAAACGTTTGGATATCATCCAAACACCTTATCCTTAATGAAGGCCGACGAAGGCGTATAAAGGATACGATACGATAAGGAGGCCTGAATCATTTGCAGCCGAATGGTGGAAATTGCAGTCATTGGTGTATTTTTCAGAGGGTCCTTTAGTAAGTTACACTATCCCCCACTTGAATTTGACGAGCTGTTGAAACGCCACCCGGGACTTCCAATACAAAAGACACTGGCACTTCTGACGCATACACCGGACAATCAGTTTGATTAGAATCCACTTCAAAACAAGGAGGCACATTAGGATGAATCGTCTGAATAATTCCCCCTGAATCCACAAAAATAATATCCAAAGGAATGAGTGTGTCTTTCATCCAATAGGTTAAAACACGAGAGTCGAAGTAAACAAACCACATCCCATGATCATCACTAAGCTCATCAACATGCTGTAATCCCATTGCCTGCTCCTCCGGAGTTTTGGCCACTTCAACTTTGAACTTAAAAACCTCTCCCTGAGAATTAGTCACCAACACACTCTCTCGAGAAAAACTTGAATAAATTACCATTCCTAAAAATCCAATCAAAACAACCAAAACTAAAAAAATACTAGGTCTCATAATTATAGTTTAGGAACCTCTGAAAAATACGGCGTTGTTACGAAATTTTCAACCATTTGAGCGAAAATAATGAAGGCCGACGAAGTCGTATAAGGTTACGATACGATGAGGAGGTCTGAATTATTTGTAGCCAAATGGGGGAAATTGCAGTCATCGGTGTATTTTTCAGAGGTTCCTCTAATCTAAAATAGTGTAAACTGATTGTAGTATGAAAAACTTCAAAGAGAAAGTGCTCAACGTAGTGCGTACGATCCCGGAAGGGGAAACTTGTACGTACAAGCAGGTGGCCGAGCGCGCCGGTCGACCTTTGGCTGCCCGTACCGTAGGAAATATAATGGCTCGCAACTGGGATCACACAGTGCCATGTCATCGCGTCATTCGATCGGACGGAAAACTTGGCGGATACAACCGAGGCCAGGAAGAAAAAATGCGTCGCCTCCAATCTGAAGGCGCCTCGCGCCTTGAATCCGGCCCCTTCGTTGACAACCTTTTCAACCTTAGGTAGCGTGAACAGGCCCTAATTTTAACTCATGAATTCAACATCTGCCAAAATTCTCGGAAAAATAAAACGAAAATTGATTGAAAATCGATTCATTGTACTGCGCCATGCTAAGAAATCTCCCGATGCGTGGCTCACAAAAAATCTGAGTAGTTTTTTATTTACTCCGCCGGTATGCCCCGAGAAAAAGGCCATCACCGACCAACTCACCCGAACCGACGAACTGGGCAAGCAACCTCTCTGGGAAGGGTATCTCCAACTCAAGCAATACGAACGCACGGACATGGAACGTCTAGCCCACGAAGTCAGCACGTTTGGGATCTTGGGCGACTTTTTCGCCTGGCTCACCATTGCGTTTCAACCCAATCTTATTGTGGAATTTGGAACCGCGTTTGGCGCCTCTGGTATGTTTTGGATTGCGGGCCTAAAACAGCAAAAAAAGGGAAAACTTTTCACCTTTGAGCCCAATGAAATATGGGCAAAATTAGCTCACGAAAATTTGAAGGCCATTGATTCCTCCGAAGCGTTTTTTGACCTCACCATGGGCACATTCGAAGACAATCTCAACCGATTGCCCGCAGATCAAAAAATCGACCTCGCCTTTATCGACGCCATTCACACCTCAGAATTTGTCATCCCTCAATTCGACCTCGTCTATTCCCGATCTCATGCTGGATCTCTCATCATTTTGGATGACATTGATTTCTCAGAAGACATGAAATCTTGCTGGGAAACCGTGGTCAAAGACCCCCGCGTCAAAGCAGCGGTTAATCTGGGGCGCATGGGGATTGTAGAGATTTAGGCCACTACATATCCATTCCATATCCCATCTCCTCCCATTCCGCGAGGCCGTTTTCATAGTCACTCACATTTTTGTAGCCCATTTCTGCAATTTTTTGTGAAGCTTCGGCACTGGCTTGGCAGTCATGATTTGCGCAATAGACCACCACAGGCTTGGATTTTTCGGGAATCATTTTTTCAACCATGATCTCAAAATTCTCTGTGTGCGCGGGGATATTAATGGCCCCGGGAAGGTGTTTTTTTAAAAAAGACTCTTCAGGAAGAACATCTAATACAACCATCTCATCATTACGATCGATCATGGCTTTGAGCTCATTGTGGCGGAGAATGCTGAACATAGGTTGAGTTTAAACTATTTCACGGGGGTCAACCAGCTCAAATAGTCTGAAACTTGTCCCAGGACAACTTCTCCATAAAGTGCTTTGAGG
>Ga0210006_1000766_pt1 | contig 23721 bp, 28 predicted proteins | sample CryGey02umfilter_2_FD_185452 | JGI IMG/M metagenome (GOLD analysis project Ga0210006, IMG submission 185452) | Groundwater microbial communities from aquifer in Utah, USA - Crystal Geyser 4/10/14 0.2 um filter (SPAdes) (version 3) | ecosystem: Environmental > Aquatic > Deep subsurface >... | reverse complement strand
CCAACCTGCATACGTTTTTGCTCGGTGGATGATCTGGCACAAAGGGTATAAAGATGGGACACGGGGAGTGATCGCAGGTTTCCTTCGGGGATTTTATGATTTTCTTTTATACGGAAAATATATATTACTTTACATCAACCATAAAAAATAATGCCCAACTTCTGAAATTGTATTTTTAAAATATTGCGTGTTCTATATTGCACGTTTATTGTCTAATGTTTGATGTTACGCATTACTTATTGTTTTTTCTTCCATAAACTATTTCATGACCACCAATAGCTAAAAATCGAGCAGTTTTCTTGTCGCTCCACTGGTAAATAATTCGGACATCATCATCAACGCTAAAAGCCCATTTTCCTTTCATTCTTCGTTGGAGTGAATGGTTCTTAAGGCGAGAATCATAAGGTCTTTGAGCAAACATCAGTACTTTCTGCGCTGTCATTTGAGCGTACTTCGGATTGATCAGAATGAGAGAGTAATACATACTGCGATATGTACCGGTCAACCGTATATGGATCATTTCTTGTGGTTCAAAAAGTATGAGTCTATATCTTCTTCTGATTCGAGCATCACATCGTCTTGAACTGGTTCTTTTTCGGCCGCTATTGCTGCATCAATAAGGTACTGAGGAATGGAGTCTTTTGAGTAAGACGTGTTCATCAATTTCCTCAAAGCATCACGCACGACCTCGCTTACAGAGGAGTATGATTGATTTTCAGCAAGTGACCTGACATCTTTATACATTTTCTCAGGCAATGAAATATTTATTGTTGTGAGTTTTCCCATACAATAATTGTATAATTTCTATACATTTTTTGTCAAGTTATATTTTTTTCCTCACCCCAACCACAAGAGTAAGACCAAGCGGAAGTCCTCCGATGATCTCTTCCAGTCGGAGAATTTTATCGAGAATTGTACACATTGGATGTAACAAAAGCTTCTTCATAGAAAAAAGGGTATCAATACATGGTAAAATGAGAGTATGGAAAATATAGGAAAAGTCGTGAAGCCAATACTGGTCAAATATGGTGTAAAAAAAGCATCTTTCTTTGGTTCATACGCTCGAGGTGATTATGACGGCCAAAGTGATATTGATATTCTATTTGATCCTCCAAAAAACATGGGGATATCATATCTTACATTAAGACATGAACTTGAAGACACTCTCCAAAAAAAGGTAGATCTTGTAAGTTACTCTGCTATAAATAAACACCTCAAAGAGAGTATTTTACAAACTCAACAAACGATCCTATGAGAAACCAACGTAATAATACTGTATATATTAAGCATATTTCTGATGCAATTCATAAGCTAGAACAATATTCAAACGAACACTCTAGGGAAGAATTTTCCCAAAATGATTGGGATCAAGATGCAGTTGTCCGAAATCTCGAAATAATTGGAGAGGCTGCTAATAATCTTGACGAGTCTTTTCTCAAAAGCCATGAAGCCGTACCATGGAGAAAAATTATTGACCTTCGGAATATCGTAGCACATGATTATGCGGATATTGATCTCTCAATCATCTGGAATATATTGAATGATTACATTCCCGAGTTAAAAACTCAAATACAGGCAATTCTTGAAGAAAAGGATATTCTATGAACAAAATTCAAATCCTTCAATGTGAATTTACTTTTGAAACTTGGAATGAACTCCTCACTTTCTCCTCACCCCAACCACAAGAGTAAGTCCCAGTGGTAGCCCGCCAATCATTTCTTCAAGTCGAAGAATTCGATCAAGTACGAATCGAATTGACCTACTCAAAAACGTATTGCTGTAACGTATGTTTTCACTTATGGGTTTATGGAGTATTTTTTCAAAGAGAAAGTATGTGTAAAATCCAACGATATTCCAGAAAGTGACAAAAACCACCTCCCCCTGTACCATGCGCTCGCACTTAGGTACAGGGTACTCCTCCTTAACAAGGAGGAGAGCTTTATTTTTTTTATACTCCCCTCCTTTATAAGGAGGGGTCTCTCCCGATTTATCGGGGGAGGGGGTGGTATTAATTACCTCATTAATTCTTTCAAGAAGCACCTCAGCGTCATATCTTCGAAAGTGTCCCCATTTTTCATCACGCTTCCCATACAGATATGAATGCGCAGGTACCGTGATAAGCATCATTCCACCCGGTTTCACAAAAGACCAAAGGTTTCTGATTGCAAGAATATCGTTCTTGATATGTTCAATGACATCACTTGCCATCACCACATCGTATTCTTGCTTTCCAGTGAGCTTGGTTATATCTGCTTGTGTAATATTTTCATGAGTTAATTCTGGGTCACGCTTCATATTGTGTACGTTCTTTTTTTCCAGTTCAAATCCTGCAACTTTATATCCTTTTTCCTTGAAAAACTTCAGGAAAAGCCCATTACCCGCCCCAACATCAAGAAATTTTAACCTCATGTCATCCTCGCGCATGCGGGGATCCATGGATTCCCGACCTACCCGTCCAGCAGGCGGGTCGGAGTCGGGAATGGCATAATACTCATTTTTGATTCGAGAATAAATAAACCGAGCCAGATTCGTGATCCTGAGATCATACGAGGTCGAGGAGAGGTGCTCTTGCTGTGAATTGAGATCTTGATCAGGTTTTATAGACATATTGAAATTATATCGTGAAAAAAATATAAATGGTGAATTTTTGCTCTTGTTTGATATACTATAGATACGGAAAGCGGAATGAGTCCTATTGGAGAAATCGTGTCCAAGTTAGAATGGGATATTACTTTTACGTCAGACCAGTGGGATGCATTCTATTGGTATTATGCAAATCAACCGGACCCCACCGTTTGAGGAATGATAAACAGCCTTAGCGCTATGGGTGAAGAATCTGCTCGGGAGTTTTTAGGCAAATTATTAGTGGAGCAACGTACACCAAAAATTGATTCCAATATTTAACCCAGCGACTTCTTGACTGTGTATCTTTGTATATCCGCTTCAACCATCATCTTGACGAGCTCTTCAAAGGTGACTTTTGGCTTCCATCCAAGCTTTTTGGTGACTTTATCGAGTCGTCCTCTCAAATGAGGTACTTCTGCAGGTCGCTGATACCGTGGATCAATTTTGACGTATTGTTTCCAGTCTGAGATTCCTACTGTAGCAAAAGCGGCTTCGACAAATTCGCGCACGCTATGTGTCTCACCAGTTGCTACCACATAATCATCAGGGTCATCCTGTTGAAGCATCAGATGCATGGCTTCAACATAGTCTCCGGCAAATCCCCAGTCACGTTTTGGATCAAGATTCCCCAAATGTATATCTTCAGCAAACCCAAGTTTGATTTTCGCAATTCCATCAGTGATTTTGCGTGTGACAAACTGGATGCCACGGAGCGGAGATTCGTGATTGAATAGGATCCCATTTGCCGCAAACATTTTGTAGGATTCTCGGAAATTTACTGTCATCCAGTATGCATATACTTTTGCAATACCATACGGACTTCGGGGGTGGAAAGGGGTATTCTCATCTTGATATCCATCATCATTTGAAAGTCCAAACATCTCGCTGGTTGATGCTTGATAAAACTTTGATGTCGGTGAGAAAAATTTGATTGCGTTGAGAAGTGACAAGACACCAAGTGCATTGACCTCTGTTGTAAGTTTTGCTTGTTGCCACGATGCGCCAACAAATGATTGTGCTGCAAGATTGTACACTTCGTCAGGTCGGACTGATTTTATTACATTGATAAGTGATGCCTCATCGGTCATATCACCATCAACATACTCAATCTGATCTTGGATTCCCAAATATTCGAGGTTTGAAAACGTTGGATTCGAGTATCTGCGAATAAGTCCATACACTTTGTAATCTTTTTCAAGAAGGAGTTTTGCTAGATAGGGACCGTCCTGACCTAATATTCCTGTGACGAGTGCTGATTTTTTCATGAGTAAGTATGTGTAATAACTAACTAATTATTGATATTATATCAGTCATTTCTTGTCTTGACTTGGTCAAGTTGTTGGTCTATAATCCTCGTATGATTCAAGCAAATATTCAGGAAGCAAAAACAAATCTTTCACACCTTGTTGCGATGGCTTTGAGTGGAAAAAAAGTTATTATCGCAAAATACAACAATCCAGTTGTCGAGCTAACTCCAGTTAATAAAGTGGGGGGTAAACGTCTGTTAGGACAATACAAACATAAAATAGAGCTAACCGATGCTTTTTTTGAGCCCTTACCTGATGATATGCTTGAAGCGTTTAATAATCCGAAATAATAAATATCCTACTTGATACATCGGCTTTCATATGGACAATATCAAATCCAGATCGATTGTCCAAGAAAGCAAAAGAAGTATATCTTGATGAAGATAATGCATGCTTTCTTAGTGTGGTCAGTACATGGGAGATGATTGTGAAGTTTAATTTTGGAAAGCTTCCGCTACCCGAACAGCCTGAGAAAATTATTACATCTCAAGTCGCACAACATAGCATTCAAATAATTTCTCTTGAAATGAATGACATATTGCAACTTTCCAAACTACACAATATTAAAAGTCATAAAGATCCATTTGATCGTATGCTTGCATGCCAATCACTCGCACGAAAAATGCCAATTCTCACTCCAGATCCTTGGATCAAAGCGTATGAGGTCAAAACAATATGGTAGAAGCGAAAGTTTGTCGGAAAGATCTTCGTCAATAAAGCCAATAATTCAGTGATAAGTGCTGATTTTTTCATAAGAAATTTCAAAAATAATTAGTTAATGACGAAATAATTATAACATCCATTTGTTGAATGCGAATTCGATATAGTATCTGACACTTTTTCCAAAAAAAGATAGTATACTATTGATCAGGATATATTTGTATGATAGTATATGAAAATACCGAGTATTTATTATTTTATATCTAAATACTATGTCCGAACAACTTAAAAAAGCACTCGTCGATAACTCACCTGGTCGTTCACTGGATGCGCAAGTTGGATCAGAAAGATCTCCTTTGCAGAATTTCATTGATAGGGCTAGTGCAGGACCATACTCAGAGGAAGAATTATATACGCCCGAAATAGAGAGATTTCTGTCTGATCCATCCCAAGCAACAGTTATAACGTGCGGAAGAAATGAACACAAAAGGGGGAACTTAATACCCACTCTTGAGTATGCGCAAAGTAGCACTATTGGTGCTGGTAATGTAATTTTTATCGATGCACGATCAACCGATGGGTCCGCAGAAATTGCCAGAGCAGTTGGAGTTAATACTATCGAAAGAAATGATGCGCTTGAAGGGTGGTTTGATATAGATGCGCTGGCTGATCTGATGCGATTACCTAAAGATGCGATTTTTCAAGATGTAGATGGATTTACTCCAATGAGAAAAGGAATAGACGTTATGATAGCACGCTTGGTTGCAATGCAAAATGGATCTGGAAATGATATTTTTATCGACTCCGATCTCATGACTATTCCTGATGGACGACTCGTTTCTAAAATAGCCAGAGAGCAGGTTTATCATCCTATTCAAAGTTTGGCAAAAGGATTTCTTGATCTAGATCGTAAAATTCCCGGCGACCAAAAACCCTTCACTCTTTATACAGGTTCGGGCGATAGAAACAATGAAACAATCATGGGTACGTATAACACATATAATACCGTTGCTTTCTCTCCATTTTTGAACTCCGGTCAAAGACAAATTGCAAGAGCTTTTTATGCACTTCCTTCCACATTGATGCACTTACTTACAGGCGAACTGATCGTTTCAAATCAACATTTACTCACTCATAACGGTTCACCAACATTTGGAAGCGAGTTAGACGTTATGAATGCAACTGGACAGGCAACGGAAAGCGCAAGAACACTCTCACAATCTGGATTTGCGTTGATGCATTTTGGTGACTTATCAAGTGAAAATCTTGCAGATCAATATCCTCTTTTTGGAAATGTAAGAAGAGGTGAGCAACTGAGAATAGACGAACCTCAAACAGATGATAAAGAATGGTGGATGATCGCTGGAATATTACCACAGTTTATTCGTGGTGTGGCTGATTATTGTATCCAAACCGAACAACTTCCACATCAACTATCTATTGACGACTATCCACGGTTAAATGAATGGCTTTCAAATATTCAAGAATGCTCCTACGGAGACAAAAATACCCAAACAAGGGTAGCAATAAAGTCACCCATGGAACGAGCTATACCACCAATATCGCTCCTTATCAAAGAAGGTATTATTAGAAATATATAATTGATATAGTACAATAAACTAAACAATATGAACCAACTTCAACAAGAAATCAAAACCAAGCTCGCATATACAAAAGGCATGATCAAACGTCGTGCTCAAGGAGCGCTCAAATATGATTACCTCGTGCCAAACGGCGTATATGAAGAGCAGTGGGACTGGGATGCATTTTTCATGGGAGTCGCACTTACATCTGAGATTCCATCGGAAGCAATTTACCTGAAAAACTGGAGTTTAAATTATATTCTCAACTCTCACCCTGACGGAAAAGTCGGAGGATGTATCACCAAAGATGGAGAGGATCCGAGACTGAATCACATGAAGCCATTTCTTGCACAAGGAGCATATATTGGTGGGAAGAATTTGAACGATTTTTCCTGGCTCAAACCTCATTGGAGCGCTTTTAAGAAAGTAGTTTTATACCGTGAAAAAATGTACTGGGACAAAGAAACTGACCTTGGCATGTGGTTTAACTCTATGGAATCTGGTGCAGACAATGATGCAGGGTTATACCGATGTGAAAGTTTGAAAAATAAAGAAAGTACATTAGGGAGAAACTACGACCAGATGAGAAAAGATGGTGGGGGACACGTATTTGAAAACGTGGAAGATTATCCTCACGCTTCAGTCGTGGCAGTGGACGTGAATACATACATCTATCGAGAATACACTGCGCTCAGTAAAATCGCATACAAACTCAACAATGAAAAAGATGCGAAGGATTTTGCAGATAAAGCCAAAAATATCAAGAAGAATATGAGGAAATATCTTTGGCATGAAGAAGATGGCATGTATTACAACCTTGATACAACTACCAATAAGCATATTAAGAAAGTAAGTTATTCGTGTTTCCTTTCACTTTTTGGTGGGATTCCGACCGATAAGCAAGCCAAAGTCATGATAGAAACATATCTGACAAACCCCAAGCATATGCTCTCAAAATTTGGAGCACGAACTCTTTCAAAGCAAGATTCTCACTACAATAATGTGTTCATGCTCAAACCACATTCAAACTGGCAAGGACCAGTGTGGCCAATTGCAAACAACATATATATGTTTGGGCTCATCAATTATGGGTATCAGAAGGAAGCTCTCGAACTAGCAAAACGTATTTCAAAACTTGTCCTTTCGGATCTCGATATATCTGGAGGTATGCATGAAAATTATGATGCTGAGACAGGAAAGCCACTTGCAGCACCAAACTTCGTAAGCTGGAATATTCTCGTTCTCACCATGATTGAAAATGCAAAAGAGATGAAAAATCCATTTGATATAAAGTAAAGTAAGGTATAATAAGTGGGAAGTTCTATGGATAGTCAAACACTTGCAAAAATCAGTCAATCGTTTTCACACGAACTCCAGAATGGAAAAATCGGTCAAAAAACCTGCCTGCCATTTATCAGACATCAACTTTCAGAGCACTCCATCACAGATATTGATGAACTTTTTCAAGTGATGGTTGTTGGGGGAAGTTTTTATCAAAAGGCTCTGATGAAAAAAACCAATGAGGCGATTGAGGTGATCTCGCACCAAGAAGGCGCTCAGCCACCGTTTCTCTCCGAGCAAGCTCTGATGGATTTTTTATATGAGCACGTTGACCCACAGGTAAAAACCATTGCGCTCAATTTTGCATATCCCATGATGCCGATTAATCGTGAGGGGAGACTTGACGGAAAACTTGTTTCCGGATCAAAAGAAAACACCTTTGAAGGACTGGTGGGACGGGTAGTAGGGGAGCGGATTGAGCAGTTCTTTGAAAAAAAATGTTCTCGGAAGATCAATGTTTCTGCCGCAAATGATACGATCTGCCTTCTCCTATCGGGCATGATGTATCATCCGTGGAATCAACTCGCCGCAGGTGTAGTCGGAACGGGTTTGAACTTTGCGATATTTCTTGATGAACATACCGCAGTGAACCTTGAAGCTGCGGAGTTTGACAAATTCGAGCAGTCTGAGGCAGGCAAAATCATTGACAAAGCCTCCGCCTCCCCGGGATCAGCTCTTATTGAAAAGGAGGTGTCAGGCGCATACCTGTATCATCACTTTAACATTGCCGCAGATAAACTTCATTTCAATGTTGAGAAAATCACCTCAACCAAAGAAATTGATGATTATGCCAATAATGAGAATCATGAACTTTCGCGCCTTGCAAAAAAAACCCTTCGACATTCTGCAGCATTTACGGCAATTCAAATTGCAGGAATTCTCGAGTTTTGTGATCGTGATCTGACGTTTGTCATGCAGGGAAGTTTGTTTTGGAAAGGGTATCGGTATAAAGAGACCGTAGAAAAACATGTTCAAGAACTTGCTCCTAATTATCACCCTTCCTATGAACAGGTACTCCATAGTGATCTCTACGGCGCGGCAAAGCTGGTGGGGTAGCCACGTTTGACGTAGAATAAATGATATAATTGGAGTATGAAATTTCGCCAAAGTCTTTTCTGGGATACAGATCCCAAACACATCGATATTCAAAAAAATGCCTCGTATATTATAGAAAGGATGTTGAATTTTGGCGATGAAAAAGACATTGCATGGATGTGGAAAACATACGATAAAAACTCCATAAAAAGAGTTTTCAATCAATCTCGTTCTTTGTTGTCAAGTACAAAAAATCTATGGGCTCACATTTTCAATCAGTTAAATTGACATTCAAAAGTATTCCAAAAGAGACAAAGGATGCCATTGTACTACTACAAGAAAATACATGGCTCTCATCTGAAAAATGGTATCTTGCAGGAGGGACAGCGCTTGCTCTTCAATATGGACACCGCATGTCATATGATTTGGATTTTTTTACGGAACATGATACCGTTGATACAGAAAAAATATCCAATCATCTTAGTAAAATTGGAAATTGGATTATCACATCAAGAGATTCAAAAACGCTTTATGGTGAATTGAACACAGTCAAGTGTAGTTTTATCGCTTATCCAGATTTTGTACCAGGAAAACAAACACATTCTCTTAAAAACTTAAGGATTGTTGACACTCACGATATCGCAGTCATGAAAATTATGGCGATAAGTCAAAGAGGGAAAAAACGAGATTTCTTTGATCTTTATTGGTACCTGAAACACGGAGATAGTCTTGAAAATGTGCTAAAAAACGTAGAAAAAAAATACCCATATAAAAAGCACAATTTTCATCATTTTTTGAAAAGTCTTTTATATTTCGATGACGCTGAAGGAGACGCAGATCCTCAGATCTATTTCGAAGCAACCTGGGATGACATAAAAAAATATTTCGAAAACTTGATTCCTTTGGTTGCCAAAAAAATTCTGGATCTCAGGTGACAGTACTACAAAGCAGGTGAGGTAAACTCCTTCAATTAATTTATACCAACCAAAAAAAGATAATCCACTTAACCTTTTTGGTAAATATTTTGTATAATACACACCAAATATGCCAGAAAAATTTTATACTTTTCCAGAAGGCGCTCAAGCTTACATTCAGACAGCAGAAAATGAAATGGCGCAAGTTTCATACTCTCTAGAACGAGTTACCGAAACCTTTGGAATAAGATGGTATGATATTTGTCATGCAAAAAAATCTGGAGATAATTACGCTCCACAACAGGTTTTATATCTAGCCCCACATTCTGACGACATGGAAATCTCCGGAGGTGTCACCACTCGCGCACACGTTCAGCGAGGAGATCATGTCCAGGAATTGCTAGTCACATGTGGATCCGCAGGAAGATCGAATCGAGGATTTAGTGAGAAAACAATGCCAATAGTCCGTTTGTGGGAAGCCTATAGAGCTGCTCAAATTGGAGAAATCCAAAGGCTTGGAGTACTGCATGATTTAAGTGAACCTGAAAAACTCGGACTTAATGAATGGTTTAGTGATTTTCCCGATGGAGAATATGCACGTCTAGGAGTAAATCTTATACGACATTACAACCCACACATATTATATTCTCCTCATCCAGATGTAGATGTCGACGGACATCCTGATCATGCACTGACGGGTGAAATTGCACAATGGGCTGCAGGCTGGGGTACAGAAACAGATTTTTATAAAGATTCCTTTCCAGCCACTCAAACACATTTAGATTCTTGGCGAAGATACGCTGTATGGGAAGCAAGTGAAAAGTTATCTGCAAATTATTACACTGCTTATGATCCTAGTGGTCCGTATGCTGGGGATAAAATGCGAAGAATTGAAGTATTTCAAAGTCAGGGTGGAGTTAATTATGCGTATTCAATCCTTTCTCGTGATGAATATGTTGGAGGAATGAATACGGTTGGGAATAATAAGCATTTATCGTATGAATCATTCAATGAGATAAAAAGTCCGATTGTCGATACACCCAGATGGAAATAATAGTTTTAAATTATTATCAAAAAAATATATGTCTCAGATATCAGAAATGCAAGGGAGGACTAACGGACAGATGCGTTCTGAGCAAAGTACTTTATTTGAAGGCGCACCTGGTAAAGATGGTCTGGGGATTATCGAATTACTGAATCCAGAAGGCGCTCAGATGACCGAAGAACAACAAGTGGCTGGTCGTGAGTTCCTGAGAAATGGTTACGGAAGAATTGTAGTCCCAGCCCGTAATGAATACCAATATGGAGAAATCGACAGTCCTTTTGCATCAGTATTGAGATATGCTAAATCCCTCACAAACCCTTCAAGTATTTTGGTTATAGACGCAGATTCGATAGATGGCACAGGAAAATATGCAGAATCACAAGGAATACATACAATCCGCCAAGGAGATATTGAGCAATATTTCAGAATGGACAAAATACTCCAAGATTTCGGCATTGATAGATTGCCGAGAGGTAAGGGAAGGACTGTTTTAGCATTTCTCGCGTATGACAAAATATATAGAACAATGTTTGCAGGAGGCGCAGATTTTAACATATTTTCAGATGCCGACATCTCAAATCCAGACGTATTCAAACATCCAGAATGGCTTGCATGGGTTCTTTCGCAAGCTAAACCTGGACAAGCATATGCTGAAGTTTGTGCCGCTCAACACGGTAGGAATAACCAAGAGGTTATGGGTACCTTGACAGCTCTCCAAAATAATTCACCAGTAACAAAATTCTATCATTCGCTTGTTCGCGGACGTATCTGGCCACTAACAGGTCAATATGCTCGGCGTCGGGATATAATGACCGCCCTGCCAAACGCTCTTGGGTATGGTACAGAGATTCTGTACGATTTGGCAATCTGTGATTTAGCTACTGGAAGTGGTTTTTCCCGCGCACAGGTCGAGATTCCCGATAGATGTAGAGATGGAGAAAATACGCCGACAAAAGAAGCAGCAATGATGGCAGGGATTTCGGCAATGCTTATGACCATAGATCTGTATGCATTTCAAGAGGGACATTTCTTGACAAGTATGCCACCATATGTGTACCAAAATATTAATAGACATCTTGCACGAATTGAAGAAGATTTTATGGTTCCAGCTATACAAGAAATGCCAGGACCAAACAATATGATCCCCGCTCGTCTCGATCGAATTCTTCCCCCTGTTGATTATTTAGTAGAACAAGGCTACATTGATACAGATGGTTTAGCTCGTTATGTAAGAAGTATATATCCAAATTGATCACTTTTTGGTATCAGATCTGACTTATTGATGTGATAAAATTAAAAGATAAATATTTTTTGAAAAAGACCAATGACTATAAATCCTCAAGACAAAAAGCTCATGAATGAAATACGTGAATTCCTTCTTCCAAAAAAACATTACGTAAAACGTCGCGCCCAAGGGTATCTCAAACACGATTACCTTGTCCCCGGAGGATACTATAGTGAACAATGGGACTGGGATGCATTTTTTATCGGCGTTGCACTCGCATCCGAGATTTCATCCGAAGCAATCTACCTGAAAAACTGGGCTTTAAACTATTTTACTATTGTTAAAGATGATGGTTACGCGCCAGCTTGTATCACCTCGAAAGGTCCCGAAACCAATCATCGGGCGATGCTCACCAAACCATTTATCGCACAGGGAGCTTTACTGGCTAGTCGTTTTCTCCAGGATTTTTCATGGATAAAACCAAATTATGCAAAACTCGTCAAAATGGTTTTGTACCGAGAAAAAAATCTATGGAGTAAAGAATTTGATCTCCCTGTTTGGGGAAATTGGATGGAGTCCGGAGCAGATAACAATCCCTCTATACTAAACTTTGAGCCAGGGACAGTCATTGCCTGTGACCTCTCCACTTTTGTATATCGAAATTACCTTGCCATGAGTAAAATTGCATACGAATTTAACATAAAAAAAGATGCGACATTCTTTAAAAAACGCGCTAGTGAAATCAAGCTTAATATGCAAAAATATCTTTGGGATCAGACAGATGACACATTTTACAATTTCAGTACTATTAATAAACAATTTATTAAACATCATTCATATTCAAATATGGTTCCACTCTGGGAGCATATCGCATCAGACGCAGATGGGAAAAAAATGATAAAAAAATATATTATTAATCCCAAAAAAATGTGGGCCAAATATGGAATTCGAACGCTCTCTAAAGACGACAAATTATATAATCAGAAAAATATTATTCATCCTTACTCAAATTGGCAGGGTCCTGTCTGGCCTATATGTAACTATCTCCACATGTGGGGTTTATTGCAGTACGGGTTTAAAAAGGAAGCAATCGATGTGGCTCGAAAAATCACAAAAATTTGTATTAATGATTTAAAAAAAACTGGTGGTATGCACGAAGATTATAATGCAGAAACAGGAAAACCACTCGCTGCTGATAATTTCGTCAGCTGGAATCTCCTTGTCGGAAATATGATTTTGGATTGCTATAATAATAGTAATCCTTTTCAGATAAAGTAATAATTTTAGCACAGGGCACCGATGGGAGTACCGCACCAATCATGGAATATGGCGATGTATATCAAGGCATATAAATCTTTACATAATTAAAGGCCTATAGTATAATATAGGCATGTCTGAACGTCTGTGCGATCCATGTAATTCTCATAATGAATGTGTATTCCGAAGGTTTGCCGAACGTGTGAGCCTACAGGTGTTTGACGGAGAATTAACAGCTGAACAAGCTCATATACTAATTTCAAATGGTCGAATTTTAGCTAGACAACAATTGTGCCCGAACTTAAACGAAGTCCAGCCATATTACCCAGGAGAAGAAAGACTATGAACATACAACACTTCCCATCTCACGAAGAACTCTCACTATCTGCAGCAACTCATGTTTTTGATGCAATCAAGAAGAAGATCAAGGAGAAAGGGTCATTTAATCTCGGTCTTGCAACAGGAAACTCTCCCAAAGAGCTGTACAAACACCTTATTCGCCTCCTTTCTGTATCACATCTGAATCTTTCAGAGCTGCACACAATAAATTTGGATGAATACTATCCAATATCCCAGACTGCAGACCAAAGCTTTTTCCAGGAGATGTTTCATGAGTTTTGGCAAAAGCTTCATGATGGAAATCACACTTTTAATTTTGCTCATGGGCACATCTTGAATGGTGAAAAAGATGCAGTTGAAGAGTGCGCACGGTATGAAAAAATTATCAAAGACCTTGGAGGGATAGATCTACAAATCCTGGGTCTTGGCACCAATGGTCATATCGCATTCAATGAGCCCGGGTCAAAAGAAACAAGTAGAACTCGAAAGATCAAAATTACAGAAGAGTCCAAAAAAGCCCTTATGAAAATGTATGGCGACGTCCCAGAGTATGGACTCACCATGGGGATAGGAACAATACTTGAATCAAAAGAAATAGTACTTATCGCAACCGGAGAGGATAAAAAAGATATATTTCAGAAACTTATCAAACTTGAAAAGCCTACATCCGATATCCCAGCGAGCTTTCTTCTCGATCATCCAAATACTACGATATATACGGATTTGGCATAATTATTTATCTTTTGATTCTTGATTCATGAATCATGAATCATGAATCGTGCTTCAAACTTCATGTTACAATGAGAGAATGTTTGCACGACTCATCCGCTTCATAAAAGACCCTACAAGTAAAAACGTCATAATAAACACTTCGGGAAATTATCTCAATGTCATTTTTACCGCGTTTTTTGCGCTGATATTGTTTCGATCTATGACGCCTGCAGAATATGGTGTTTTTAGCGTTCTCATAGGACTATCGTACGTCATGTCAAATATATTGGAATTCGGCACCACAGCATCGATTTACTCGACCGTTCCAGCACTGTATCATGAAGAGGACGATCGACTGTACACATTTATCAAAAGCACATTTTTTTACCAGACTATCCTGTCAGTCATTGTGATCATCGTACTCATTACAAGCTTTCCATACCTAGACCATACGTTTTTCAAGACAGGAGCACCTACCTGGGTTCTGACAATGACCGCCTTCACTATCCTTCTTTTTGTTTGGCAAAATTTTTTGACAAATATTTTATTTGCTACAAAACGTTTTTTTCGAGCAAATCTCTATCTCAACACGTCAAATGTAGTTAAGGCAGTTATCCTTATAATGCTAACTTTGACAGGTAATGTAAATATTGCAACAGTCATTATGACCTATGGCCTCATTGGACCACTCGTATTTTTTCTGATGGTTCTCTACAAAAATTATGAGCAAATTCAACCGATGAAAGTTGCAAAGTTCAAACGAGATGAGATCAAACTCAACTATACCTTGACCTACTTTGCCGCATCTCAGTTTTACAATGTTGGACTACGTATGGATCTCTTCCTTTTGTCATTTTTTGGATTGAGAGATCAAGTTGGGTACTACGCTTCAGCCCAAAAAATCATCTTATCAATAATTGCCACAGTTGTGAGCATCTCCCAAGTGCTTTCTCCACAGTTTGCATCAGCCAAAAATCGTATAGAAGTACTCAAACTTTTCAAAAAAGGACTCACATATATGCTCATTCCGATTGCTATTTTTATCGCCCTTATTTTGACACCAAATATGTTATTTCAATTGATCTTTACTAAAACATTTGACTCTGCAATATTTGTCACAAAGATTCTTGCGATTCCATTTATCATGAGCGCAATTGGGACTATTTTTATGCTTTTTCTTCTGTATACCGTGAAAAAGCCCATCTATATTCTCATTTCAAACGTACTATTTTTTGCAATCGTAAGCGTCGGATCCTATATGCTTATTCCAACGAAGGGAATGTATGGTCCACCGATTGCGATAGCGGTAGCCTTCTGCGTGGCGATCCTCATTCAGATTGTAGCAGTGTTGAAGGAATACAATACCATGGAAAGGGGTTAATTTTCATGACTCCCCAAGAGTCCATTTTTCGTATGACAAACCTCTCACAGAAAAAGAATCTTCATGGAAATACCCATTTGTTTCTAGGGTTTGTTTGTAATCTATGCCATGAATGTCTGCAGTATAGGGAATAATCACAATGGTATTGTCACCCCCCTGTATAGAAATATTCTTGAGAGATCGAGCTTGAATCTCAGGCGTATAATATTTCAAAGGATCCGATGAGGAAAGAATCATGTATATTGGCGCTTTTTCATTTTTCAATACGTCAGCTAGGCTCTTCCAATCTTCCCGGTGAAATTGGGGAAAAAAAAGGTAGAGAAAAGACCAGCCAACAAAACCCATCAGGACAAAAATGCCAATAATGCGTGCCCTGGTGAGTGAAGACACCTTTTTGCGAATCAATGCCGTGGGTCCCTTTAGGGTGACGGCGTGAGCAAAAAGTGTGTCGAACGAACAAACAGCAAGCGCCAACAATATACTCAAAAACACAAGTAAATATTGAAAGCGAAAATACTGGAGTAGGGGAGAGTTGAATGAGAATAATACTCCGAGAATAAGTGGGATTATGAGGAAGAATAATGCCATCTTTGTCATCCCGGACTTGATCCGGAATCCAGTAATGATAATGAGTGCTATGAACCCCATCCACCCTCCAGCCAGAGCATAATACAGCATTTTAGGATAAAAACTGATTCTTCCACTCGTGAATTTTATGGGAAACAATAAGAGATTTTTGAGCGTTACCTTTCCCAATACGAGCGACCAATTTGTTACCAAAACGAGTACTTCACGCGAGCCTGCGTATTGAACAAGAAGCAAGGGAACAATTGCAAGAAATGCCAAAATCCAAATACCAAATGACAAAAAGGCAAGATGGTACTGTTTCTTAAGTACCAAATACAACCAAACAGTCGCAATATAAAAAATACTGGCATAAAACGTAAAGAACGATAGAATGAGAAATAAGTTCATTAGCCAGAAATTGGACGTTAGACGTTTGACGTTAGACGTAAGAAAATTGATAAGATAATAAAAACTAATGGCGATGAAAAATGTGGTCATACTATACATCCTCGCTTCTTGAGAATAATAGATTATAAGAGGATTAAATAGGAAGAATGCAACACTCCAGTACCCGACACTGTCATTCTGAGAGAGCTTGCGACCGAAGAATCCAGAATTTTTATTAAGTATCAAATAGATGATCAAACCAGTACCCATCGAGAAAAGAACCGATGGCATTCGAAGGGCAATCTCAGAATATCCAAAAATATTGGTCCAAAGATCCATGAATAAGTAATAAAGTGGAGGATGAAAATCGTGTGGAGAGAATTTAGTGACAATCTCAAAAAATCCAAATGTTTTCACTGTCATCGCTGTAGTTGCCTCATCAAGCCAAAGAGACTGATTGAGGTGAATCAGACGGATCAGAAATGCAAAGAGGAAAAGAAGACGAAGTTTATAATGTGCAAAAAATGCAATACATTGTTTCATGGTACATGATATATGTTACATGAATTTTTTTGGAGTGGGAGTGATAGTTCAAGCTCTTTCTCCATTAACAAAATATCCAATTGTATTTTCACACAATATTGTGTTTAATGTCTTCTAATGGCAAAGCTACATTTTAAATACGGAGCAATGAACAGTGGAAAGAGTGACACACTTATAAAGACGGCTTATAACTACAAAGAGCGCGACTTGAAAATACTCGTCATAAAACCGCAAGTAGATACGAAAAGCGAACATACCATAGTAGCCCGTGGTGGTCACACATGTAAGGTAGATATCCTTGCCGAAGTCGATACAAACCTCACAACTGAAATAAGAAAACATAAAAATATTGCTTGCGTATTGGTCGACGAAGCACAATTTCTCACCGAGAAGCAAATAAGTGAGCTCTATCAGTGTGCAAAGGTTGATAACATTTCTGTCATCTGTTTTGGGTTACGTGCTGATTTCCAAACGAAAATGTTCCCAGGCAGTAAACGCTTGTTTGAAATCGCTGACAATGTTGAGAAGCTCCCGACTATGTGTTTTTGCGGCTCACAAGCAGAGTTTAATACACGAAAAATAAACGGAAAGTATGTCTTCAAGGGGGAACAAGTAGCTATTGATGGTGATAAAGTCACGTATGATTCATTCTGTGGCAGTTGCTACATGCGCGAAGGTGGAGTGATATAAAGAGAGTCTTAAAGGAAGAACTTAAGGATATCCTATGTCATCCCAAACTTGCCTGCCCGCCTCTGGAGGGATTCGGGATCCAGTCTGGATTCCCGCTGGAGTTTATCCCGATGAACATCGGGGCGAGAATGACAAAGTAAGCATTATGACACAAGCTTGGAGAAATGAAACAACCCACGAGCTTACGCATCGGGGATTTAATAGCGCTGTTAAACCCGGAGTGGGATTAATGTATGGAGCGGGACAAAGGAATCTCCAAAGTCCTTACATCAATACTCACGCCTGTCTCTGATCCTGCCATCTTGTCCATGAATAAATACCGCCGTCCCTTGATTTCTAGCAATAGAAGTTGCTTGTTCTATGGCTTCTTTTTGGGTATTGTGCACACTGATAGCTCGTTTGGCTCCTGCTCGCTTCACCACCCAGTTGTTGTTGCGTAGAACCACATGATGATTTTTCATACCTCGTACCACCGCATTTTTATATTCTTGTATTTGAGGGTTGCTTTGATCTGTATGATAAGGAATTCTTTTCATAATTTTGAAACTAAAATTGAACTTCTCTTAGTATATCATCTTCTGTTTTTTGTATCGATTCAAAAAATGATATTAATGTAGTTTTATTTTGAAATGCGATAAATGCAAATTGCATATTCTGTTGTTTGTCATATGAACTTTCAACTATATTGATAGGAACTTCTTGATAGTTTTTTACAACCCAAAGCAGTGCTTCTCTTGATTGTGAATGGGTTTTGTAAAAATGAATATCGCTAAACTGTCTCTCCCTATTTAGAAATGCTACAAAGGCACGTCTTAAATCGTCTGGAATAACTGAAAAGATTGTTGGCCTTTTTTTGGCTTTCCAAATCATCCTCAGTTTATTTTTAGCCCCAAGTGACGAAGACATGGTGGTATCAAAAATAATCCAATCTTTGTCTAATAGCTGAGTTGACAAAAATTCAGTCTTTCCAGAAGCCGTGCCTCCATTGAGTAGTGCCACATGTATTAATGTGCTTTCTTTTATGGTTTTCTCAAAAAGCTTGTCTGCTTTTTGAGCTGATTCGTGATGAAATTTTTCAGCTTTCCAAGGCGAATATCCTCGTAAATCTTTTTTTATTTCATCTGCAGAGATAAGAATGGCCATATTTTTCGGGAGCGGAGTACGGGACTCGAACCCGTGACCTTCTCTTTGGAAAAGAGACGTTCTACCAACTGAACTAACTCCGCAAACACATTATTTCGTGACCTCCCCGTCTTGGTGAGGCATTCTACCAACTGCCCGCCAATAGCTACGCAATTTGGCGGATCCGCCTCTGGCGGAAACTAACTCCGCTTTCAACTTTCTATTATACCTCACCATTTCGTCACAAGCGATTGTTTAATAGCCTCAAATTCATATCCTTCAATCTGCTCTGAAACAACAATAGTAGTTTCTTTTGATGTCGAATGTCCCAGATGATAATACTGAGGATAGGTCGCATATTGTGTATAAGCGTAGATATTCTTTCCATCACTTAACCCAATATTCAATGCCTGGATAAAACGAGTATGCTTATTGAGCTCCCGAACGGTTTTTTCGAGAGCAATCTGAGGAGTATCTTTCATTAAATATTTCTGCACAAGTGACCAGATTTTTTGCGATCCGATACTGCCTTCAAGTGGGTAGGGGACTGATACGCCTTTCAGCAGTCCGTTGAAAACAAAAGCATACTTACCCTGAACAAATGGTTGATTATACCCAATTGACTCCTTGTCTTTTGGGAACGAAGAACTTCGTGCATGTAATACAAGATGATTTGTGGGGGGGATAAATGAAAACATATCTCGATCTTCCCAAACCGGTTTCAATGAAACATATTGTTCCCACTTCCCATCATTCCACCAACTTGCACCCCAACCATCACCCTGCCAGTCACCATCATATGATTTACTCTTTTTTGCCATGTAGGCAAATGCCTCAATAATTGGTATAGGATTTTGTTTTTTCTTAGATTTTAATAGTAAAAAACGACACATATATTTATTTTGAAATTCCTTTACATATTTTGTTTAATGTAAGCACAACACGTTCCAATTCTTCATCTGTAACAAGGAGTGGTGGAAGAAGCCTGATTCTATTGACGCTTGTTGGAGCGGCAATGATTTTTTGCTCCTGTAATGCTTTTAATACTTCTATTGGGTCAACGGCAAGCTCTATTCCTATCATAAACCCCGCAGAACTAATTTCGGTAATTATGAGAGGATATTCTTTTTGGAGCTTGAGTAATTTTTTCTCAAATAACGTTGAAGATATCTTCACATTATCAAGTAACTCTGGATGATCATCAAAATAGGTGAGTGTAGCATCTACCGCAGCCATCGAAAGCGGGTTGCCACCAAAAGTATTGGTGTGAATTCCACTACTGAGCGCTTCGTTAATCTGATTAGTTATGATTGTTGCGCCAACTGGTAACCCATATCCGAGACCCTTCCCCATACATATGATGTCTGGAGAGAATCCTGATGCAATATATTGTTCTGAGTTGAGGAATGTGCCTGTTCGCCCTACACCAGTTTGAATCTCATCAATAATAAGAAGAACGCCGTATCTACGACAGAGTTCAGATACGAGGGGGAAATAATCAATGGGCGGAATGATGACGCCACCTTCACCCTGAATGGGTTCTAAAATAACTGCAGCATGCTTTGACGATATGGTTTTTTCAAGAAATGTGATATCGCCAAATTCAACAGTGTCTACGGCTGTTAACATCTTTTTAAATGGCTTTTGATATTTCCCGTTCCCCGAATTATTTACCGCGAGTGACCCCAATGTTTTGCCATGATATCCATTTTTGGCAGCGATGATGCGTGTTTTCCCGGTGGCAAGCACGGCAAATTTAAGTGCCGCCTCCACTGCTTCTGTGCCAGAGTTTGACCAGAATACACGTTGTAAAGATTTGAATCCACTATTTTTTATACGTTTGATGAGATGAAGAGTAGCTTGTGAGCGTTTGTCATTGATAAACGATGAGTGAAGCGGAATAAGAGTTTCTACTTGAAGTTGTATGGATTTGATAATTTCTGGAATACCATATCCAAGTATACCTACGCCGTAACTCCCTCCCAACATATCTAGATATCTTTCGCCTTTGTCGTCGATGAGGTATGCTCCTTCTCCCCGAACTATTGTCAAGCCACGGCTGGGATAGGTTGAAGCAAGAAATTGTTTTTGGATAAGATTGTAATTCATACTATATTTTTCCTGGATCCTGAAATAAATTCAGGATGACAGCATTGTCAACTAAAAACGGTTCCCTTCCCTTGCAAAGCATTCGATATCGGATGCTCTATTCGACCATCTCCAAAGTAAACTGAGTCAACCCCAAGCTCTAACGCTTTCTGCGCTCCCATTACTTTTTTCTTCATCCGACCCTGAGCAAATTTCATAAAGCTATCAAGCCCATTTTTATCAATTGTAGGAATAACTGATGACGAATCATGTATGTCTTTCATCAGTCCCTGTGCTTCAAATAAATACACAACGGATTTTGCACAAAGTGCCCCAGCCATGACCGCTGTCGCCCAATCGTTGTCTGTATTTACGATTTGGGAATCGTAACTAATAGCTGGCGCAGAAATCACCGGCACATAGCCATTTTCTAGAAGCAGATGAATGAGTGATACATTTACCTTTTCAACTCTTCCTGTTCTATTATCTCGAATGAGTCGCTTTTTTCCTTCTTCTTGCACCATCATATTGGGCTTTGCTTGTGCTTCCCATAGTCTGCCATCCACTCCAGATAATCCAAGAGCATTAATGCCATTACTTTGCATTTGAGCCACAATCGTTTTATTTGCAACCCCCGCATATGACATAAGAAAAATATCAAGCGCTGCTTGATCTGTATATACACTCGATATTCCTGACGGAGAAGTGACGGTCTGCGATGGTACTCCCATTTTTATGGCTATTTCATCACGAAGTTCACTAGCACCGTGGACTATCACGAGCTTTTCTCCATGGTTAATGAGAGATGTGATGTCGGAACAAATATATTCCCAATTGATTGTTTTGCCTCCACCAACCTTAACTATGATCATATTGTTAACTAAAAGTGCTCAATGCGTTTTTTAAGATCTCGGACTTGCACGGGTATTTTTTGGTAATTTTTTTGACGAACCAATTCTAATAAGACAGCTTCAGGTTTTTTACCACGCCCAATGGTATGTGCGCTCATTTTAAATTCTTGTGCAATTTCACGAGCTTGTTCTTTTGATATGTCAATAAAATGAAATTCCCGTAAAAAATAATATATTAAATTCCAACCACTCAAAGGTCCCAAAAGTAGCTGATTTTTTGTCACACCAAAATCTGCAAGATCTACTGCTTCATACATGCATTTATTATGAATCATTGCATTCTGGTGCACTCCAGCCGTATGAGTTCTATTTGTGATGGAAATTGGCTCGTTGTATGGAACGTGATATTTGAGAATAGATGCCATCAATACATTTAAGGGATATGATAATTCAATTTTATATTTCGAACACAGTGCCCTGTCTTCTTGAAAAAGATTAAACAACAGACCGGTAAATGAGGTTATTCCCGACCGTTCGGCCATTCCCCAAATTGAGGTATCTATATATGATGCACCAGCTAGAACAGCCGTCGTCGCATTCACCAAGGAATATCCACGATCATTGTGAAAGTGACACTCCAAGTCAACCGTAGGATATCGCTTTTTTAAAGCCGTTACTCTATCATAAACCATAGTCGGAGTTGCTATTCCTACAGTATCGGGCATGCCAAAGGTATTAACGTATTCCCAAATAGAGTCATACAATTCATAAATATGCGTGAGGTCTGTTCGAAATGCATCTTCAACACTAAACCTGATGTACAAGTCGGGGTTATTTTTACGCGCTTCTTTGATAACAGGTATCACTCTATCTTTTATTTCTGAAAAATTCATTCCATGACTATACTTTTGTGCGTGTTCCGTAATGCCAATGTACAAGTTGATGCCATCAAATCCTGCATCAAGCGCCTGTTCTATATCTGCAGGATGACATCTACAATGGGCAAGTAACATAACATCATCTGTCTTGGATCGAATATATGATTGTATCGAAGCAAAATCATCTCGCTCAATATCGCTTACTACTGGTGCAAAAAATTCAAACATACGAACGCCAGATTCTAAAAGTCCCTTCACCAACGTCAGTTTATCATCCAAAGAAAATCGATATGTATATGTATCAAAAAGGAGAGGGGATTGTTGTCCATCTCGAAGAGTGGTGTCAATAATACCCTTAAAATTATTGGTAAGTTTGATTTTTGACATAAAAGTATTAGATCGGGTGTAATCCGATAAATTCCAATCCGGTCGTTTCTGTAAAACCGCACATGATATTCATTGCTTGCACAGCTTGTCCTGCAGTACCTTTTACTAGGTTGTCAATTGCGCCAATAACCACTAAACGATTTGATCGGGTATCCATCTCAAAACCGATATCGCAGTAATTCGTTCCTTGAAGCAACTTAGGTTCTGGGTACCGATATATTCCAGTGCGCTCTTTGACTATACGAATAAATGGCTCTGCACCATATTCTGTTCGATACGCTTTCCACACATCTTTTTCTGTCAAACCCTCACGAGGAGTTGTGTGAATGGTAACAAGAATACCGCGCACCATATCTATAGCAGTAGCGGAAATGGCTATATCTAATGGTTTGTCATCCTGAGGTTTATCCGAAGGATCCAGTAGTAAATGAGACGATAATTCTTGCAAAATCTCGGCCGTATGTCTATGTCCCGTGGGCATGTATGATCGAACAACCCCAGAGCGTTCAGGATGATGGGAAGAAAGAGTAGGAGAGAGTCCTGCTTGAGAACTCCCCATCTTGGCATCGATAATGATGTTATTTTGTATAAGACCGTGCTTGACAAGCGGATACAGTGATAAGATACTTACCGTTGCTTCGCACCCACCACAGGCTATGTATGATGCTTTTTGAATTGCGCTCCGATGAAGCTCAGCTATACCGTACACGAATTCAGACATCATGGATGGCAGCGCATGTTTGGTGTGATACCAATCTTCAAATTGAGCAGGATCTCGAAGCCGT
>Ga0210006_1000765_pt1 | contig 23763 bp, 19 predicted proteins | sample CryGey02umfilter_2_FD_185452 | JGI IMG/M metagenome (GOLD analysis project Ga0210006, IMG submission 185452) | Groundwater microbial communities from aquifer in Utah, USA - Crystal Geyser 4/10/14 0.2 um filter (SPAdes) (version 3) | ecosystem: Environmental > Aquatic > Deep subsurface >... | reverse complement strand
AAAAATTGCAGATAAAATTTTGGATGCTAGTGTGAAGACGCAGTTATCAAATTTAAAAAAAAGTTTAACTGTTTAAAAAATTAATAATTAGTAACTATTAACTAGTAATTTTTATAAAAAACAGAGACAGGTTTGAAAGATAATTATTATCTCTATGTATCTCAATTGTATTTCTATTTTATTAAAAAATAATTTAAATTAAAAACAGAGCTGGCAGGGTCTACAGATCTCTCGCTCCGCTCAAGATTAGTAAAAAAATATATGTCTACAAATCAAGTAATAGAAGAACTAAAAAAACATATTTCTGCTTTTGAAAAAACTGTGGAAGTAGAAGAAGTGGGCACTGTTATTGAAGTCGGGGATGGTATTGCTCGTATGAATGGTCTGACAAGTTGTCAATCTCAAGAGATGCTTGAATTCCCAGGTGGTATTATGGGTGTAGCTTTGAATTTGGAAGAAGAAACTGTTGGTGCTATGATTCTTGGTGAATATGAAAAAATCAAAGAAGGTGACATTGTCAAGAGAACAGGTAGAATTTTGTCAGTGCCAGTCGGGGAGCAAGTAATCGGTCGTGTGGTAAATGCTCTTGGACAAGCAATTGACGGAAAAGGGGACATCGTAACAAAAGAATTTTATCCTATTGAAAAGACTGCTCCTGGTGTAATGAGTCGTCAACCTGTGGCTGTGCCAGTACAGACTGGTATCAAAGCGATTGATGCTATGATTCCAATCGGACGTGGACAGCGTGAACTTATTATTGGTGACCGTCAGACTGGTAAGACTGCTATTGCTATTGACGCTATTATCAACCAAAAAGGTCAAAACATGAAATGTATTTATGTAGCTATCGGACAAAAAGAATCAAAAGTAGCTCGTATCGTAGCTAAACTTGAAGAAAATGGGGCTATGGAATATACCACTGTTGTTGTGGCTGGCGCCTCTGATCCGGCTGCTATGTCTTTTATCGCTCCTTATGCAGGTGTAACTATGGCTGAATATTTTGCTGACAAAGGTGAAGATGTGCTTATTGTTTATGATGATCTTACCAAACAAGCTTGGGCTTATCGAGAAATTTCATTGCTTCTAAGACGTCCACCAGGACGTGAAGCTTATCCTGGAGATGTGTTTTATCTTCATTCTCGTCTTTTGGAACGTGCTTGCAACTTGAACAAAGAACATGGTGGTGGATCAATTACCGCTCTTCCTATTATTGAAACTCAAGCTAGTGATGTGACGGCGTACATTCCTACCAACGTAATCTCTATTACTGATGGTCAGATTTTCTTGGAAACAGATTTATTTTTCAAAGGTATTCGTCCAGCTGTCAACGTGGGTATTTCTGTTTCTCGTGTTGGTGGGGCAGCTCAAACCAAACCAATGAAAAAAGTTTCTGGTAAAATAAAATTGGCTTTAGCTCAATATCGTGAACTTGAAGCATTTGCTCAATTTGCTAGTGATTTGGACGTTGAAACCAAGAAACAATTGGATAGAGGTGCTCGTGTGGTAGAACTGATGAAACAACCTCAGTATAGTCCGATGCATGTTGAGGATCAAGTTGCTTCAATTTTTGCAGTTGATAGTGGTTATTTTGATGATGTGGCTGTAGCAGATATTTTGAAGACAGAAGAAAAATTCTTGGATTTTGTGAGAGGGAGTCATCAAACATTATTAGAAAAAATTTCCAAAGGTGATTGGGAAGATAGTATTATTGCAGATTTGAAAGGTGTTTGTGAGGACTTTGTTAAAATGAAATAGATGGTGTAAGGGGGATACGAAATTTACGAACATACGAACTAAGGAAAACTTTCGTAATTTCGTACCTTTCTGCATCCTAGGTGCATCCGCCTTTGGCGGAGTATTTCGTATCCAAACTAATTTAACTTTTTTGTAAAAAATATATGGCTGTAAGTGCAAAAGCAATCAAAACTAGAATAAAATCAGTTTCCAACACCAAAAAAATTACCAAGGCGATGGAAATGGTTTCTGCTGCCAAAATGCGTAAAGCTGTGCAAGCTGCTTTGGATACACGTGAATATGCTACCACAGCTTGGGATTTATTAATAAATTTGTCCAAAACTCAAAAAGAAGACATACCACTTTTGGAAATCAGACAAGTAAAAAGAATGTTGGTAATTTTGATTACGTCTAATCGTGGTCTTTGTGGTAGTTTCAACTCTAATATTATCAAAAAAACCGCAGCTCAATTAAAAAATCCAAGAAATATTAGTTTTCAACGTGCTCGTAACAAACATACTCAACCAAGTGAACATGTAGAAGTAGATGTAATTGGTATTGGTCGTAAAGGTGCTGATTTTTGTAAAAAACACGGGTTTAATCTGATTGCCTCTTTCAATAGTATCTCAGACAAACCAGTACTTGAAGATGTGATGGTAGCTTCTCAGATGATTATTGGTGATTATATTGTCAAGAAATATGACAAAGTGGTAGTGTCTTATACTGATTATCGTTCTGCTGTAGCTCAAGAAGCTAAGATTCGTCAAGTATTACCAATCTCAGAATTTGATTTGGAAAAGATGATTACCGAGCTTGGACGTGATGAAGATTTACAAGATAGAACTCTTAGTAAAGAAACACAAGAACAACTAAATGAATATTTATTTGAACCAGGCAAAGCTGAAGTTTTGAAAACAATTTTGCCTAGATTGGTAGAAATGCAAATTTATCAATCACTTTTGGAAAGTTCAGCTAGTGAGCACAGTGCTCGCATGTTGGCTATGAAAAATGCCGGGGATTCAGCCAATGATATGATCAAAGAATTGAATTTGACTTACAACAAAACTAGACAAGCTGCTATTACTCAAGAAATTGCGGAAATTGCTGGTGGGGCTGCAGCTTTGAGTTAATTTATTATCTAAATTGTGTACATACAACTACATTCAAATTGCGAATATTTACGAATTTGAATGTAAGTCAATAAATATTTTAAAAAAGAATTTTAATAAAAGTATATGAGTGAAAAAAATATCGGAAAAATATCACAAATTATCGGCGTTGTGGCAGATGTTAAATTTGAGTCAGGAGAACTTCCTGCAATTTATAATGCACTTGAAACCAAGATGCCAAATGGTGAAACTTTGATTTTGGAAGTACAACAGCATTTGGGATCTGGTACTGTACGTGCTATTGCTATGAGTAGTACTGACGGTCTAGAACGTGGTGCTGAGGTGTCAGACACTGGCTCCCCAATCTCTGTACCTGTCGGCCCAGAGACTCTTGGCCGTATGTACAATGTTGTAGGTGAGACTATTGATGGCAAAGGAGAGAGCAAAACCAAGAAAAAATATTCTATTCATCGTAAAGCTCCAAGTTTCAAAGAACAATCTACCAAGTCAGAAGTTTTGGAAACTGGTATAAAAGTTATTGATTTATTTTGTCCGTTTTTGAAAGGTGGCAAAGTTGGTTTGTTTGGTGGTGCTGGTGTTGGTAAGACGGTTATTATTCAAGAACTTATTCGTAACATCGCTCAAGAACACGGTGGTTATTCAATGTTTGCAGGTGTTGGTGAACGTACTCGTGAAGGAAATGATCTTTATCGTGAAATGGAAGAGTCTGGAGTCTTGGATAAGACTGCTTTGGTCTTTGGTCAAATGAATGAACCACCAGGAGCTCGTGCTCGCGTGGCTCTTACAGCACTAGCTATGGCTGAGTATTTCCGTGATGAAGAAGGTAAAGATTTACTTTTGTTTATTGACAACATTTTCCGTTTTACACAAGCCGGTTCAGAAGTTTCTGCCTTGCTTGGACGTATGCCTTCTGCTGTAGGTTACCAACCAACTTTAGCAACTGAAATGGGTGCTCTTCAAGAACGTATCACTTCTACAGACAAAGGCTCTATCACTTCTGTACAAGCTGTCTATGTACCAGCTGACGATCTTACTGATCCAGCTCCTGCTACTACTTTTGCTCATCTTGACTCTACTGTTACTTTGAATCGTTCACTTGCTTCACTCGGTATTTATCCAGCAGTTGATCCGCTTGATTCTGGTTCTACTATTCTTGATCCAAATATCGTAGGTGAGGAACATTACAATACAGCTCTTGAAGTACAAAGAGTTTTACAACGTTACAAAGATTTGCAAGATATTATTGCTATCCTTGGTATGGAAGAATTGTCTGATGATGATAAATTGACAGTTACTCGTGCTCGTAAATTACAAAAATTCTTAAGCCAACCTTTCCACGTGGCTGAAGTTTTTACCGGTAGTCCTGGAAAATATGTAAAACTTGAAGATACAGTTCGTGGTTTCCGTGAAATTCTCGATGGTAAACATGATGACAAACCTGAACAAGCATTTTATATGAAAGGTGGAATTGAAGAAGTTAAATAATCGTCATATAAATTTTTTATGATTAATTTCAAAATAGTTACTCCAGAAAAGTTGGTTTACGAAAATGAAATATACCAAGTTAGTATTCCAACAACTAGTGGGGAGATTACAGTATTACCAAATCATATCCCTTTGGTTTCTGTTTTGGCCGTGGGAGAACTAAAAATTGTTGATAAAGAAGGTGAACATCCTTATGCTGTTGCAGGTGGTTTTTTAGAAGTACAAGGCAAAAATAAAGTGATAATTTTGGCTGACAAAGTGGAAAGAGCTGATTATATTGATATTGAACGAGCTGAAGAAGCTCGTAAGAGAGCAGAGGATGAAATGATAAAAGCTAAAGCTGGCGAAGACATTGATTATGCCAGACTTCAGGCTCTAATTGACAAAGAAATGAACAGAATAAGAGTTGCTAATAAATATCGAAAATTAAAGTAAAAACTGACCATTTTTTAAAGGTAATTTTTTATTTTTTAATTTAGATTTATATGAATGAAAATGGAATTCATGTTGGTTCAGCTGTGGTTGAAAATTCTTCAGATAAATTGGAGAAAATAAATAGGGCTGAGTTACATACTAAGATAGAAGAATATTTGAGGAAAAATCATATTAAGCCAATTGAGGCTAGAGAACTTGCAAAAAGAGTTTCAGAAGCTTGTGTTGATGGTAGGCGTAGAAAAGGTGCTATTGGTACACCTGGTGGTAACGCTGGTGAATTTATTTTGATGCTTACTGCTCAGTTTGGTGATAAAACAGCTAATCTTTCACTTGACAAAATAAGAGAATATCTAGAAAATTATTTAGAAATAAATGGCAGATTTTACTTCCATACTGATGAAAACGCTTTTGGTAATTTATTACAAGAAGTTGTTAAAACATACCCAAAAGAAGAGGATAAAGAAAGTTTACTAGAGGAGTTGACTTCATCTGAACATGTTGGATGTGGACATCTAAAAAAAAGTTTGGATTTTTCAGAAGACTACGGTGTAAATAGTGACTTTATAAAAAAAGTTATTAAAGCTATATATCTAAGGATGTGGGATAGAAATAAAAAAATTAAAGAAGCTTCCTCACTTCATGAGAGAAAAATAGCAGAAAAAGGTAGAAAAATAGATTTTCAAATTTTAACAGGAAAACATAAAGAGAAAGCAGTTGTGGTGGTTAAAAGGGTAGATAAAAATGGTAATGAACTGGCTGCATTAAAATTGGATGATAAGGTACCTATGATTCCACCACATAGTCACAGTATTTCTTTTTTTGTTTCTCACCCTAAAGCTAAAGGTTTGTTAAGGGATATTTTGACCAAAGAAGCTAATAAAATTTTTCCAGATGAAAAGGTTGATAGTGAAGAATTACTGGAAAAAATTAATGCTTTAGGTAAAATACAAAGTGCTCAAACTTTGGCTCGTCTTGCTATAATCAAAAAAGATGGTCAAGAAGACCATGGTTTTCCTGTATTTTTTGCTGTTTATGATGAAGATGGCAAATTTATGAAATTGGAAGATGGTGGTAATGTAAAAACTTTGGCAGAATTAGAGAGTGTTGGTATTAGATAGTGATTTAGTAGTGATGAAAATCATAGGCGTTGTTGCCTATGTTTTTTTGTCTAAAATAATTAATTTTATAAATATAGTTATCCTGTGTATATGTGTGTTTTGTGTATGTGTGTTTGGTGTATTGACATTTATCAGGTTTAGTGAGAAAATATGTTCTATCATAAATTGGCTAGTTTTGAATATCTGGATATTCTAGCAAGAAAGTGTTTATTTTAAGGAAAGGACGGCAAGAACTCCCTGTGATGTCCGACGCAGGACTCACAGGGATGAATTGCCGCCCAAGACGTTGAAATAATAGTTAAATATGTTGTAGAGAAATATATTGAGAACCAGGGGCGAATAGAGGATATCAAACAACTGAAACTGTTCAAATTATAATAAACTAACAATAATGAATAGACGCCCTGTGATGTCCCGCAGGACTCACAGGGTTAATTCACTCATAATAATAAAATATTACGTAGAAGGTCTTTATGTTAAAATTTTTTGTAAAAATATTTAAAACTCCTAACAATATAATTTCTTTTTCCAAGAACGATCTTAACCAGATGGATTTTTTTGAAATTGGAGAAAAAATACAAGACAAAGTAAAAAAATTATTTAAAGGTTCTTTGGCTATCAGACAAATTGATGCGGGATCAGACAATGCTTGCGAACAAGAACTTGTCGCCTTGTCTAATAGTTTTTATGATGTTGAACGTTTTGGTATTCATTTTGTAGCTTCACCAAGACATGCTGACATGCTGTTAGTAACTGGTCCTGTGACAAGAAATATGTCCAAGTCACTCAAAGATGCTTATGATGGCACACCAAATCCAAAGATTGTTGTAGCAATAGGGGATGATGCTATTGATGGTGGAATATTCAAAGATTCTTATGCTGTTTTGAATGGCGTAGATTCTGTTGTACCTGTAGATTATCAAATTCCAGGAGATCCTCCAACACCTACTTTTATTCTTCAGTCATTACTTAAAATTCTTGAAACAGTAGAAAATAAAACTTTACAGAAAAAATAATATGTTAGAAATTATTACATCACCTACTAGTTTTTTTATTTTACTTTCGTTGTTTTTTGTTGGAGGAATAGGATCTTTATTTTTCCTAAAAAATGATAAACAAGCAAATGGTTGGAGTAGTTTTTTTGCCATTGTCGGCTCTTTATGGGGATTATTTTTTTCAATTGCAGCAATTTTGACAAAAAGTAGTCTATTATTTGATGTAAAAACATCTTTTTTTTCACTTTTTAAAATGTCTTTTCATATTGATTTGTTGTCTAGTTTTTTTATTTTTGTGATTTCTTTGATAGCTTTGTTTTGTTCTATCTATGGTATAGGTTATATTAGACATTATTACAAAAAGTACAACATAGGTGTTCTTGGATTTTTTTATAACTTGTTTATTGGTAGTTTAATTTTAGTCGTCACTTCTTCAAATGGAATTCTCTTTTTAATTTTTTGGGAAATAATGTCAATTAGTTCTTATTTTTTGGTTGTTTATGATAACCATGATGATGACAATGTAAAAGCTGGTTTGTTGTATTTAGTAATGACTTATATTGGTACATCTTTTATTATTTTGGCTTTTTTACTTTTATATAAATATATTGGATCTTTTGATTTTTTGATAATAAAAGATAATATAGCACTTGTTCCCACATCTATAAAAAATATTGTTTTTGTTTCAGCATTTATCGGTTTTGGGTTGAAGGCTGGTATTATTCCTTTGCATATTTGGTTACCAGCTGCTCATCCAGCAGCTCCTTCTCATGTTTCAGCATTGATGTCTGGTGTTATGATTAAGAGTGGTATTTATATGATGGTAAGATTATTTTTGGATATTTTACAACCAGTACCGTTTTGGTGGGGATTGGTGGTGTTGGTGGTCGGTTCAATTTCAGCACTACTAGGAGTTTTATATGCGCTTACTGAACATGATATCAAAAGATTACTGGCTTACCATAGTATAGAAAATATTGGCATTATTTTACTTGGTCTTGGAAGTGCTTTGACTTTCTATTCTCTTAATTTGCCGGCCTTAGCTTTACTTGGTTTGATGGCAGCTTTATTTCACACACTTAATCATGCTATTTTCAAAGCTTTACTTTTTTTGAGTGCAGGATCAGTTATCAATGAAACACATACTCGCAATATGGAAGAATATGGTGGTTTAATAAAATACATGCCACAAACAGCTTTGTTTTTTCTTATTGGTTCTGTTGCTATTTCTGCTTTGCCACCGTTTAATGGTTTTTTTAGTGAGTGGTTGACCTACCAGGCTTTATTTCAGGGAATAGCTCAAATGAGTTTTACGACACAGTGGGTATTTATTTTGGCAACAGGATCACTAGCCTTTACCGGTGGGTTAGCACTAGCTTGTTTTGTCAAAGCTTTTGGGGCTACTTTTTTGGCTCGTCCTCGTAGTAAGGAAGTTACTTATGTTAAAGAGTCTGTTTTGTCTATGCGTCTTGGCATGGGTGGGCTAGCATTATTAACACTTTTGTTTGGAATTTTTTCTGGTTATACAATTAGTTTACTTAAAACGATTAGTCAGGGTTTAAATATTTTCAAAGATTCGGCTTCAGCTGTGAATGTTTCTTCTAGTCAAAGTATAAATGTTTCTAATGGATTTTCTTCAATCTCTGGTATGTTTGTTTTCATTTTACTTATTGTTACTACTTTTTTGGTAATTTTTGTCTTTAAAAAAATAATTAATAAAAAACAAAAAGAATGTACTACTAATACTTGGGATTGTGGTACAAATTTGACTCCGCGTGCTGAAATAACTGCAACTGGATTTTCACGATCAATAATTTTGATTTTTAAAGGTTTACTCAAACCAACTATTCAGCATAGCATTGAATATTATGATGACCAAAACAGATATCTACCAAAATCAAGGACAGTAACTCTAAATATCGGTAATATGTACCATACTTATCTTTACCAACCTTTACATATGGTAATTAACAAATTATCAGTAAGAGCTAAAGCTATACAGAACGGTAATATTGATCTTTACATTTCTTATATTTTTGTTGCGCTTATGTTGGCTTTATTAGTAATATTATAGTTTTATGTCAATACTTATTTGGATAATCCAATTAATTTTTGTACCAGCTTTTTCACCATTGTGTGTTGGTATCATCCGGAAAATAAAAGCTAAATTGCAAAATCGTCAGGGTGCAAATGTTTTTCAACCTTATAGAGATATTTGGAAACTACTCCACAAAGATGAAGTGGTAAGTAAAGATGCTTCTTGGATTTTTCGATTTACTCCTTATATTGTTTTTACTGTAACTTTGGTTGTGGGATTTTGTATACCTCTTTTTTTACCGCATGTTTTGGGATTTGTTACTAGTGATATTTTGTTTATTGTTTATACTTTAGCTATTGGGACTTTTTTTATGGCTTTGGCTGGCATGGATACTGGCAGTGCTTTTGGTGGATTTGGTTCAAGTCGTGAAATGACTATTTCAGCTTTAGCTGAAGGTGGTTTTATTTTTTCATTATTGACAATGGCTTTGATAGTTGGTTCTAGTAATTTATTTGATATAACGAGCTTCACCAGGTCGGTAAATAGTCAATATTTTTTACCAACAATACTTGCATTTTGTGGTTTTTTTATTATTTTACTGGCTGAAACTGCTAGATTTCCTTTTGATAATCCTGCTACTCATTTGGAATTGACTATGATCCATGAAGCTATGATTTTGGAATATTCTGGTAAACGTCTGGCGCTTATGGAATGGGCAGCTAGCAATAAACTACTTATTTTCATTGCACTTGGTGCAAATTTATTTTTTCCATTTGGGTTTCCTACGAATGTTGGTTTTATGGCATTAGCTCTTGGTATCTTTTATTTTTTGATGAAGATGTTTTTGTTTTGTGTGGCTATCGCCGTGTTAGAATCGAGTATTGCTAAATTCAGATTTTTTCGATTACCAGATTTATTGTTAATTTCTTTTATCTTTAATGTCGTGGCAATTGGACTTATTCAGTCAATTAAATAAAATATTTACTTTTGTTTTTCTTATAGTAATGATTTATGAATTTATTAACTTTACAATTTTTATCTGAGATAATATTAATGTCTGTGATTTTTTTACTTATCATGAAAAAAAATCTTTCAGCTGTATCCTTTTATGGTCTGCAATCATTAGTAGTTGTGATTATTTTGCTTAATTCTTTTTTTGAAACCAAAGACCTCTTGATGTTGTTAGTTATTTTTATAATGTTTATTGTCAAAGTTATTATTGCTCCACTATTTTTTATTCGTTTAATAAAAAAATATGCTTTGTCTTTTTCTGTAAGTACCTATCTTAGTACACCAATTACATTGATTATTATTACAGTTTTAATTTTTATAGCTCATTCTAACAAATTAATTCCTTTGACTAGTATTGTACCAGATCACCAAGTTTTATTATCTTTGGTCTTATCAACAATGTTTCTTTCTCTGTTTTTGATAGTCAATCGTAAAGGTGCCTTGTCACAAATTATTGGTATTTTGTCTTTTGAAAATAGCATTGTGGTGTTTGCTGTTTTCGCTAATCTAGAACAATCAGCTTCCTTGCAATTGGGAATTATTTTTGACATTTTTATTTGGATTATGATTGCGTCTATCTTTGTTTCCATGCTTTATAAACATTTTGGAACACTAAATGTATCTTCTATGAAAAAATTAAAAGATTAACAATATGGAAATTCTCTTTATAATAACAACTTTGTTTGCCGCAGCATTGATAAATCTTATTACCAAAAGAAAAATTATTATTGAGGTTACCTCAGTTATAGCTTCCTTAGTTTCTTTGATATTGTCTTTGACAATAGCCTTGAAAGTATCTTCAGCAGGGCTTTATGCACCATGGTCTGGTCAGTTTTTTTCGATTGATAGTTTGGGAGCTATTGTTATTTTAGTTCTTGGTTTTGTTGGTTTTACTACTACCACTTATTCTGTACAATATTTACGTCAGGAAATACACAAAAATATTATTGGCTTCAAACGAATGAAGCAATACTTTATTTTGTTGAGTATATTTTTTGCCGCCATGTTTTTGGCTGCTACTTCTAGTAATCCTATTTTTGCTTGGATTTCTATTGAAGCCACGACTTTGTCTACAGCTTTTTTGATAAGTTTTTATGATAAACCTTCAGCTATTGAAGGGGCTTGGAAATATCTAATTATTAATTCCATTGGGTTACTTCTGGGATTTTTTGGAACTTTATTATTTTTTACTTCTATTAATTTACCTAGTGTTGGTTTAGTTGACTGGCATTTATTGACTGCCAACGCCATTCATCTGGATCCATTATTGGCTAAAATAGCTTTTGTTTTTGTGCTTATTGGTTATGGAACCAAAGTTGGTTTGGCACCAATGCACACTTGGAAACCAGATGCTTATAGTAAAGCCCCTGCTCCTATTGGAGCCTTGTTATCTAGTGCTTTGTTACCAATTGCTTTTGTAATTATACTTAGATATAAAGCTATTACGGATATAGTAGTTGGTCCTTTGTTTAGTCAGAGATTATTAGTTACATTTGGATTATTATCTATTGCTATAGCTGCTTTGATTATGTTTAATGCCAAAAACTATAAAAGACTTCTGGCATATTCTAGTATTGAAAATGCTGGAGTCATAGCATTAGGTTTTGGTTTTGGTGGAGTAGGTATTTTTGCTGCAGTACTTCATTTGATTTATCATTCTTGTGTGAAAGTTGTACTTTTTTTGTCTTCAGGAAATTTATTATTAAAGTATAATTCAGCTAAAATTTTTAATGTCAAAGGCGCTCTAAAAGTTATTCCAATTACTAGTGTACTTTTTATTATTGGATTTTTGATTGTGACAGGTATACCTCCATTTGGTATTTTTATGACCAAACTTTATATTTTGTCGGCCGGTATGAAAGACCATCTTTTCGTTAGTTTACTTGCTTTATTTTTTCTCACATTGGTTTTTGTTAGTTTTCTAAAGCATATTACGACTATGTTTTTTGGGGAGAAAACAGAGGGTGTTGAGAAAGGTGAGAATAGTGTTTGGTTGCTTATCCCACAGATTTCAATGGTAATTATTATAATTATTTTGAGCTTTTATTTACCATCTTTTTTGCATACTTTAATTAACAACGTTGTTTTGCAATACTAATATGATAAAAGAAAAAATACAATTATATCTTTCAAAAAATACCAATGTTGAATATCATGATAATGTGGCTACTTTTGAAGTGTCTTCTTCACAAATAGGGGATGTAGTCAATGATTTACATAATCAAAAAAAACTTTCACTCAAATTAGTTACAGCCACTGATGAAAGAAAAGAAAATGGTGTTTTTAAAATTTGGTATTTGTTTGGTGTCCCTAGTGATAATTTTTTTATTTGTCCATTTGTTGAATTAAAAAATACTGTTGATTTTCCTTCATTGGCTAATATTGTACCTGAAATATTAAACTATGAGAGAAAAATACAGACTTTTTTTGGTCTGAAAGCTTTAGGTATCCCAGATAATAGAGCAATTATTTTACATGAAAATTATCCAGCTGAGATTTTTCCTTTGTGCAAAGATTTTGAATGGAAAACAAAACTAAAAGAAACTACTGGAAAATATGAATTTCATAAAGTAAAAGGTGAGGGTATCTATGAGATACCTGTAGGACCAATACATGCTGGTATTATTGAGCCTGGACATTTTCGTTTTAGTATGGCTGGAGAAAGTATTGTACAGCTTGAACCACGTTTAGGATATGTGCACAAAGGTAGTGAAAAGTTATTTGAAATTTTATCTTTAGAAAATAAAGTGCGTTTGTCGGAAAAAATTTCTGGTGATAGCTCTTTTAGTCATTCTCTGGCTTTTTGTCAAACAGTAGAAAAATTAGCTGAAATTAGTATTCCAAAACGTGCTTTATATTTACGAACTATTTTTGCTGAATTGGAACGATTGGCTAATCATTTTGGTGATATCGGAGCTATCATGATGGATACTGGCTTTAGTTTTGGTGGAGCGCATGGTTCACGTTTGCGTGAAATGATTATGCAAATAAATGAAAAATTAACAGGAAGTAGATTCTTACGTCGAGTCAATACTATTGGTGGTATAAAGAAAGACTTAAATAGTGAAAATAAAGAGTACCTAAATAATATACTAGTAGATATTAGTAAAGATTTTGAAGAAGTTGTAGATATTTCTGAAAATAGTGCCTCACTCCTCAATCGTCTCAAAGGTACTGGGGTATTACATTTAGATATTGCTAAGACGCATGGTATAGTTGGTGTAGCTGGTAGAGCGGTTGGTTTGACAATAGATACACGTGTAGATTATCCTTATGCAGCCTATGGAGAGATTGTTATGAAAGAAATACCTGTTGGATCTGATGGAGATGTAAATGATAGGTTTCAAATACGTATCAAGGAAATTCGTGATTCTATAGACATAATAAAGAAAGCTTTACCAATTTTACCAGAAGGAAATATAAATGTTGTCACTAATGATTCTCTAAAATTAAAAAAAAATGCACTGGCGGTCAGTATGGTAGAGGGTTGGCGTGGAGAGATTGTTTATTTTGTGGCAACAGACTCAAAAGGTAATATTAGTAGAGTGGTACCTAGAGATCCTTCTTTTATAAATTGGTCAGTACTTGGTGAAGCAGGTCTTGATAACATAGTGCCTGATTTTCCTCTAATCAATAAGAGTTTCAATTTGTCTTATACAGGAAATGATCTGTAAAGATAATATTTAGCTAGTTTGTAGTACTTTTTACCTATTACCTAAAATTTTACAAAAGTATTAGTTTATACTGGTGTTTTTTGTTATTTTGATATTTATCCACCATTAGCATTGAAATTAATACAAAAATAGCATATAATATTGTCTGGTTAAAATAAAAAATTAAGGCAAAAAGCAATTTTTAATTTATAAATAATAAATAATATATGACAGAACAAGAAAAATATCTTGTCAAAAATAACATGCAAAATGTAGTTACTTCTGTAAATGTCAAGGCTACTTTTCGTGAAGCACTACAAAAAATGGTGGATGGACGTACCAATGGTTTGGTCGTGGTTGACGATGAAAATTATGTCAAAGGTATCTTGTCCAGTATGGATTTAATTCAGTATGTTGTACCAGATTATCTAGAAGATGACAAGCATCTAGCTGCTTTTGAAGTTGCTGAAGAATTTTCCAAGAGAATAAAAGAGGTCGCTGATGAACCTATTACTAAATTTATGACAGATAAAGTTCACACTATCAAAGAAGGTCACACTTTGATGGAGGCTGCTACAATGCTTTCTGAATTCAAAATTCGTCAAATTCCTGTCGTCAATGATGAAGAAAAGCTTGTTGGTTATATCAATCGTACAGACATCAAAAAAGCCATTGCCCATGTGTTGGGAATTCATTAATAAAAATAATAAAGATTTATAAAATATATGGGAATCTCTTTTTGGATTACGCTTGTTGTCTTTATTGCTACTTATGCTATCATCATTTCTGAAAAAGTTCACCGCACAGTCATTGCTATGGCTGGTGCTGGTCTGATGGTTTTGCTTGGTATTGTCACACAAGAAAAAGCTATTGAAGGTATTGATTTCAATACACTTGGTCTTCTTATCGGTATGATGATTATTGTGGGAATTGCCAAGCATAGTGGTATGTTTCAGTATGTGGCTATCTGGGCTACCAAAGTTGGTAAGGGTAACCCTGTAAAAATATATATATTACTACTTGCTATTGTGGCTGTTTTTTCTGCTTTACTTGACAACGTGACAACTGTGCTTCTGATGATACCTGTCACTTTTGTAGTCGCCCATAACTTAAAAATTCACCCTAAACCATTTTTGATAGGCGCTATTTTGTTGGCCAATATTGGTGGTACAGCTACTCTTATTGGAGATCCACCAAACATTCTGATTGGTAGTGCTAGTGGTCTTACTTTCAATGATTTTTTGGTTAATCTAGCTCCTATATCTATACTTATTTCAATTGTTACTATTGGACTTTTGGTTTTTATTTATCGTAAACAACTTGTAGCTACTCCAGAAGCACAAGCTACTATTGCCAAATTCAACCCAAGAGAAGCTTTGTCTGACGTAAAATTACTAAAAAAAGCATTGTTTGTCTTGGCTATAGTTTTGATTGGATTTTTTACACACAGTGTAACACATCTAGAAGGTGCGACTATTGCTCTTAGTGGGGCAGCTCTGATGTTACTTTTGACAATGCATGATCCTGAAGAACATTTGAAAGAAGTAGAATGGACTACTATATTTTTCTTCATGGGACTTTTCATTTTGGTTGTAGCTCTAGAAGAAGTCGGCGCTATTCGTATGTTGGCTGAAGGATTATTGAAACTTACTGGAGGCAATATGACAGCTACTACACTTAGTGTTTTGTGGGGTTCAGCTATATTTTCAGCAGTAATTGATAATATTCCATTTGTAGCTACTATGATCCCATTGGTCAAAGATTTGGGCACTATTGCTGGATTACCTTTGGCACCAATTTGGTGGGCATTGGCTCTTGGAGCTGATATTGGTGGAAATGCGACTTTGGTGGGTGCTTCAGCCAATGTAGTAGTAAGTGGTATTGCTAGTAAAGAAGGTCATGGGATTGGTTTCGGAGAGTATATGAAAATGGCATTACCTTTGACTTTTGTAGCTTTGGTAATGTGTTCAATTTACGTATTTTTCCGTTATCTTATTTAAGAGTTAGAGTAAATTAAAATAAAAATACATCCAGAAAATGGATGTATTTTTTGTTTAAACAAAATACATATCAAAATAGAACACTATGTTTTACCTTGTCAAAGGTTTACAGATTGACAGTGGTATACTCAAAGAGTATTCTATTATTTGTTCAAAATTCAAGACAACAACACGGAGGGACCGTGTACTGTTGTTCTGTGCGGAAGAAAGGAGAAGGAAAGCTGTGCCTTTTCATCATCTGTCCGAGCTCTGGCGAGACACCTTGAATGGAGGTAATCTAAAGGAAGTAGTGGACCTCTACCATGAGGACTGCGTCTTCCTGCCGACCTTCCATTATGGTATCTTGTGCAGGAAGAAGGGTGCCAACTTCTACCACGGCGAGCGCTTCATGCCTAAGAAGCCAAAGTGCGAACTTGTGGAAGAAAGAGTGATCTTCGAGGTTGGCGATTATGTAAGCCTCGCTGGGCACTACGACTTCACACTCGCTGACGGTAAGAAAGTGAGGGCTCGTTACACCATGGGATGGAAGGGTCGAAGGCTCATTCTTCACCATTCATCGCCGGAATGAACATTAGGGAGGAGTTCGGGAATCACATCACCCCGCGTGATTCCCTGCCTACCAAAGTTCTGATATTAATTAAAATTTTGGCAGAGTTTTATTTAGGCAATCTTATGACAATAAGATTGTTTTTGTTTGCTAACTATGGTAAAATTTAGATGATCTTAATATCCACGAAAAAAATATGCAAAATAATTTTGAACAGGCAAAACTGGAATCTCCAAAGAGAAAGTTTATTTTGGTACTAATTACATTATTAGTATTTTTTTTGGGCTTTGGTGTGACATATGCTTATTTTAGTTACAGAGAGTCTAATGATAAAAGAATTATTTACAAATCTTTTGAAAAGACTTTGGCACTAAAAACAGTAGAAGTAATTGGGAGTATTGATCAAAAGATTGAATTGGATAAGAGTATAAATAGAGACAAATATGAAGTATTTAGATCAAAATTTGATGGACGGATAAATGAAAGAAGTTTTGTGTACTCTTCTAGTTTTGATTACACAATGGATTTAAATGATCCTAAAAACAAAATAATTGGCAGTACTCAGGAATCCATATATAATGGAGATCCTTCCACACTTTCAAAAAGCGATGGTAGATCTTTTGGAAAAGATAAAGCGTATGTGTCTTATGCAAATGTGCCAGGTCGAAATAATAAGTTATATTTGGATAGGATAAAAGGAGTGTGGTTTACTTTTAGTAATAATTCTGATAGTGAAGACTCTTTTAATCTTTTTTATGATTTTGATTTTAGTAATCTTAAAAATGATATTTTTGATTTATTTGAGGATACAAAAAAATATCCTGATGAAAACATTGAAGGCTCACTGTCCTATCACTATGCTATTTTGATTAATAAAAACAAAGTCAAAGAGGAGTTTGAAAAATATAACATGATGATGCTTTCTAAAGCTAAATATTTGGATGAATCTATTATTCAAAATACAGTAAAATATTTTAATGATCAATTGGATTTGTTGAAACCTATTATTGTAGAAATTTGGATTGAAAAAAATAGTTTGTATATAAACAAAATAAAAACATCTATAGGTTTTAATGTTGATGACTTACAAGGTGGTTTTGATATGTCTGTAATGTTGAAAAAATATAATCAACCTGTATTTGTAGAGGAACCAAAAGATTCCGTAGATTTTCAACAGTTGTATCCAATTTTGAGTGGAAATCCTTTACAAAGTGTTAATAGTGAAATAAATATTAAAAATAATTTAAATGATCAAAATCGTATTAGTAGTATAAAACAAATACAAACAGCACTAGAACTTTTTTTTACAGATAATTATAAATATCCTATAGCTAATAATTTAAAACTTGGTGGGGGTGGTGCTACATGTTTAGATGCTAAAGGTTTTGACTTTAGTTGTATCTCACCATATATGGGTTTAATTCCAAAAGAACCGACAGAAGGAAAATTCTTTATTTACAACAGTAAAGATGGTAAACAATATACAATAGATTTTAATTTGGATGAAGGGGCTGAAGGTTTTATAGCTGGACCAATACAGGCTTCTGAAAGTGGTCTAAAACAATAATTTTGGCTCAACTGTAACATTTTTCTAATTTTTACGTCTTCTATTGTATGCCCACTTAGTTTGTGGCTGTTTCTATATTATGAAATATAATACAAAACAAACTCTAAAAATTTATTGGCAACAATCTTGGAAATATAAATGGATTTTTATTTCTATGTTTTTCTTTTTATTGATAGGAGATAGTTTTGCTATACTAGCTCCATATTGGTACAAGAAATTTTTTGATGTTCTTTCTTCCAATCCTGATGTAAAGATTCTTTATACGACATTGTTTATCATTTTAGCTATAAAAATTTTACACTGGTTTTTTATCCGTGTCATGGCTTTTTTGTATATAAAGTTCAATACAGATTGTTTAAAAAATTTGAATGATATTTGTTTTTCTAAGGTTCACAAACATTCTTTTTCTTTTTTTAACAATAGTTTCGTAGGTTCTCTGGTAAAAAAGGTTGGTAGATTTGTACAATCGTTTGATAGAATTTCAGATAGAATTATCTGGGATCTTATGCCGATAATTATCAATGTTACTCTTATTTCTGTCGTATTATTTGGTCGTAATAAATTTTTTGCAGTAATAATAGTTTCGTGGATATTTATTTTTGTAGTCACTAGTTATTTTTTTAGTAAATTCAAACTAAAATATGATTTTGAGAGAAGTCAGCTTGATTCCAAAGTTGGAGCTTTTTTGGCGGATTCTTTTACTAATAACACCAATGTAAAATTGCTAGTTGGTTATGATAGAGAATGCAATGACTTTCAACAAAAAACAGAAGACTTACGAAAAATAAGAAAGTTTTCTTGGGATATGTCCACTTTATTTGATGCTGTGCAGTGGATGCTTATGATTGTACTCGAGATTGTGATGATGTTTTATGCTGTCAAAGTTTGGCAGACTGGAGATTTGACTGTAGGAGATTTTATACTTATTCAATCTTATCTTACTATTATTTTTGAAAAGTTTTTTGGATTTGGTAGAGTAATTAGAGATTTTTATGAATCCCTAGCCGATGCTGAAGAAATGACAGAAATATTGGATATGCCTTATGACATCCAAGATGTTAGAAATGCCAAAGAGTTGCAAGTAAATAAAGGCAAAATAGAATTTATTGATGTCAACTTTGCTTATAGCAAAACTAGAGGAATAATCAAAAAAATGAATTTGACTATCAGGCCAGATGAAAAGATTGCTTTGGTGGGTCCATCTGGAGCAGGGAAGTCAACAATTGTAAAATTGCTTTTACGTCAACATGATGTTTCTCGTGGAAAAATTTTAGTAGATGGACAAAACATCGCCAAAGTAACTCAAGAAAGTCTTTGGGGTAATATTAGTCTAGTTCCTCAAGATCCAATACTTTTTCACCGTAGTATCATGGAAAATATTCGCTATGCCAAACCTGAGGCAACTGATGAAGAAGTCATTGAAGCAGCCAAACTGGCCAATGCTCATGATTTTATTATTGGCGCTCCAGAAGGTTATGGGACTTTTGTCGGTGAACGAGGAATCAAGCTTTCTGGTGGTGAAAGACAAAGAGTGGCGATTGCTCGTGCAATTCTCAAAAATTCTCCAATTTTAATTTTGGATGAAGCTACTTCTAGTCTTGATTCCAAATCGGAAAAACTTATTCAAGAAGCTCTAATAAACTTAATGAAATGTAAGACGGTTATCATTGTAGCTCACAGGCTTTCAACTATTATGCATTCAGATAGAATTTTGGTTATCAAAGAGGGAGGTATAGCTGAACAAGGAAAGCACCAAGAACTTTTGAAAAAGAAAAAAGGTATTTATAGTAATTTGTGGGATATTCAAGTTGGTGGGTTTTTGGCTTGACATAAATAAAGTAAAAATGTTATTGTAATTTACATAATAATATTTCTTAATTAAAATTTTAACTAATTTTTTTATGTCAGAAACAGAAGAGTTAAGTATTCCAATAGAAGAAAGAGCTACTTTTTTTAAGCGTAGTATTTTTTTACCCTTAATTCAAGGTCTTCCTGTGAATGAAGCAGTTGAAAAATTATTTAATCTGTGGAAAAAAGACCCTGCAGATCTTGATATTGAAGTGCTCCCCAGTCTTGGAGAACCTAGACCAAAATTACTTGAAGCTAGATTAAATTTATTGATAACGTTGCTTAATGTAGCCACTAAATATCCCAAAATAGCCGAGGAAATTGGTTTAGATGATAAATTTGATCATATGTCAGAAGAAGATTTTCAAGAAGATGACGATGAAGTTGAGCCTGAAAGAAATTTATTACAAACTCTGAAAAAATATAACATCAATCCTTTTGTCTTACGTTTCGCAAATAGTGATAGCAAAGAAAAGATTGAAGGAGAATTGTCAGATGTGTCTAATGAAGGAGAAGCCTTATCTACACTACTGTCCATAATTTTGGATGAAATTGAAGAATCTAATTCTGTAGCTGACACTAAAATCGTAGATAAATTTTTGTTGCTATTAAACACGTTAAAGGTTATTCCTCTTAAAGAAAATCGTAAACCATTTTTCCCTTTTGGAATAGTAAGTGGATTTGTTGGTTCAGACCAAGGATCACAAATGATAATGGAAGATGATAAAAAATTCAAGAAACAATTACTAGAATTTTATAGAAGTAAAAAAGGATTATGGAAAACGGTTGTTTATAAACAAGAATAAATTATTAAATAAAAATTATGTCAGAAGAAACAAAAAAACCAACAGAAGAACTAGAACCAAGGGATGTTTGTTGTAATGATGGACAATGTGCCTGCAACGAAGAAAAAGAATCAGAAGATAGTTGTTGTGGCGGTTGTAGCTGTGGTGTATAAACATTAAAAAGATACTTACACGGATAAACGCGGAATAAATCTCCCTTAGTCAGGGAGATTTTGTTTTTCTAGTGATTTGTAGTAGAATTATATATAATTAGTTCAAATTTGTTAAGTTCGTTTAATCCGTGTTCTATTTATGTGATAAAAATTTATGGAACACTAATTTAACGAATAATAACGAATTTTATGACAGTCAAAAAATTCAACAAAGCCCAAAAAGAAGCCATAGAGTACAATGATGGTAATTTGCTTATTATTGCCGGAGCTGGTACTGGTAAGACGACAGTAATTACAGAAAAAATTGCTTATATTGTGGCGCAAAAATTAGCCTTGCCAGAAGAAATCTTGGCGCTTACTTTTACTGACAAGGCTTCAGAAGAAATGCAAGAAAGAGTGGATGGTCTTATTGACACACCATATACTGAAATGCAGATCTCCACTTTCCACAGTTTTTGTCAAAAAGTTTTGGAAGAATATGGCCTGGAAATTGGTTTGCCTAATAATTTCAAATTGTTAAATGAAACTGATGCTTGGTTACTTTTGCGTGAACATATTTATGAGTTTGCTTTTGATTATTATCGTCCGATGGGAAGTCCCAACAAATACATTCACGAACTTCTCACACATTTTTCCAAAGCTAAAGATGAACTGATTACCCCACAAAATTATTTAGATTTTGTGGAAGGTTTGATTCTTGATAAAGATGATGCCGAAAGATTAGAAAAAAATAGATTGATAGAGTTGGCTGATGCTTATCACAAATATCAAAAATTATTGTTAGACAACGAAGTAATGGATTTTGGTGATATCATTTTTTATGCTGTCAAACTTTTGCAAGATAGACCAAATGTACTCAAAAAATTACAAAAAAGATTCAAATATATAATGGTGGATGAATTTCAAGATGTGAATTGGGCGCAGTATCAACTTGTCAAACTTTTGGCTGGAAAAGAAAACAAACTGACTGTAGTAGGGGATGATGATCAGGCGATTTATTCTTTTCGTGGTTCCAACGTAGCCATTATCATGAATTTTAAGAGCGATTATCCCGATGCCAAAAATATTGTGTTGACAGACAACTATCGCTCAGGACAAGAAATTCTAGACTTGGCTTATGAATCTATCAAAAATAATAATCCATATCGTTTAGAGGAAAAATTGCAGATTAGTAAAAAATTACAAAGTGGTCTAAAAAATTTGAAATCAGAAATTGAACACTTACATTACGAAACAATCGATGATGAAGTAGTTGGTGTAATAAACAAAATTATAGAGATAAAAGAAAAAAATGAAAATTGCAACTGGGACGACTTTGCAATTCTCGTCCGTGCCAATAGTCATGTTGAACCATTTTCCAATGCGCTAGAAACTTTTGCCATACCTTATGAATATTTAGCTTCAGCTGGACTTTATCGTCAAGATATCGTGATTGATGCTTTCAATTTTCTGACTTTGTTAACCGACGTCTATAATGACAAAGCAATTTTTAGATTATTGAAAATGCCATTTTTAGAATTTGGAGAAAATGATTTGCAAAAAGTAACGAGTACGGCCAAGAGAAAAAGTATTTCTTATTATGAAGTTTTGAAACGAGCGCGCGAGTTTTTTTTGTCAGATCATGCTTTGAAAATATCTGAAAAATTATTAAGTGCTTGTCATGAGGGTATGCGTCAAACTAGATTGGACAAACCGACGACAATCCTGTATCAATTTATGGAAAGTGTTGGTTATTTGAGTTTTTTGACTATTGAAGAAAACAAGGGAAACAGAAAAATAATTAGAGAAATTTATCACCTCAAACAATTTTTTGACTTGATTCGTACTTATGAAGAAAATACACCAGGTGCTCATGTGGCTGGTTTTGTAGAAAATTATGAGTTTATTATTGAGTCAGGTGATGGTGGCAAAATAAACCAAGTCAAAGATACGCCAGATTCTGTCAACATTATCACGGTACATGGTTCAAAAGGTTTGGAATACAAATATGTTTTTATTGTAAATTTGGTAGAAGAAAGATTTCCTATTAGAAAAAAAAGTGAGGGAATTCCACTACCAGACGAATTAATTAGAGAAAAATATTTGGAAAACAATGACTTGCATTATCAAGAAGAGCGACGTCTTTTTTATGTGGCTATCACTCGCGCTAAGCAAAAATTGTTTTTGACAAGTGCCAATAGTTATGGTGGTACGAGAGCCAAAAAAATTAGTCGCTTTCTAGCTGAATTAAAATTCACTGACCAAGAAAAATCTTTGGGTGAAAAAAAACAAACTCTGATGGAAGAAATAAAAAAATTGAACACACAAATAGAAAATAATCCAGAAGAAATAGAATATATTCCACCAAAAGTCTTTTCTTATTCTCGTATTAGCACTTACCAAAAATGTCCTTACCAATATAAGTTGGCCTATGTTTTGAATTTGCCAAGCAAAGGTAGTCCACATTTTAGTTTTGGCAATACTATTCATGGTACTTTGCAGGCTTTTTATGAAAAAGTTCAGGACTTGAATAGTGCCACACAAATTTCTTTATTTGAAACCAAGACTGTAGAAAAAAAACAAGATGGCGAAATAAAAGTCCCAAGTCAGGAAGAGTTGCTTGCACTATATAAAACAAAATGGATTCCAGATTGGTACAGAAATAAAAATCAAAAAGAAGAATACTTTGTTAAAGGTGAAGAATTACTCAAAGAATTTTATAAATCACAAAAAGATAATTGGACGATCCCAGTGTCTATTGAAGGTGGTTTCAAAATTAAGATAGGTGAATATCTTGTTAAAGGTAGAATAGATAGAATAGATCAGGTAGCTGAAAATAAATTGGAAATTATTGATTATAAGACTGGTCAGCCAAAAGACAAATTGACGATTGATGACAAACAACAATTGCTTATTTATCAGATTGCCGTCGAGACTTTGCCTCAATATCAAAATATGGGTAAAATTGACAAACTCACATTTTTTTATTTGAATGAAAATAAGAGAATGTCTTTTGTGGGAACTGATAAGGATAAAGAAAAATTGGAAGCCAAACTTTTTGATGCGATGGAAAAAATACAAAAAGGGAATTTCAAAGCCACACCAAACAAACATGTTTGTCAGTATTGTGATTTCAAAGAGATTTGTGAATTTAGACAATTATGATTATTAGCAATATTATTTTATATGTTTATTTAATAATTTTAATAATTTTATTATTTTTTTTGTTGTATATTATTTTTGCGACGTTTAGTGCAGCACCTTA
>Ga0210006_1000758_pt1 | contig 23966 bp, 22 predicted proteins | sample CryGey02umfilter_2_FD_185452 | JGI IMG/M metagenome (GOLD analysis project Ga0210006, IMG submission 185452) | Groundwater microbial communities from aquifer in Utah, USA - Crystal Geyser 4/10/14 0.2 um filter (SPAdes) (version 3) | ecosystem: Environmental > Aquatic > Deep subsurface >... | reverse complement strand
AAGTTGTAACCTACTTTACCAAGTGCAGGGATATCAACGGTGTAACCGCCTTCATCTGGAAGCTCTATCTTAAAGATAAACGTCTTCTCTTCTGCTGTTGCTTTAGTGGTAAAATTGGAACATGCTGAAACCCCACAATTACCAGAAGGATCACACACTGTTATTTTGTAGTAATATATGGTATTGTTAATTAAAGCAAATCCAAGATTATCTTCCATCAGATCAATGCTATGGAATGGTTTGAAATTGGCATTTGCTTGATATCCTTCACCAATATCTACTAAAGTCATGTTCAACGTTTTACAGGTAGAGTCATTTGTATAAAAACCAATACTCAGATTAGATGGTTCACTGGTATCAACCTTTAAAAAAGCGGCATCAAATAATTTCTCAACCTTACTAAACATCACAGTGGGAGCAGTTTTATCATTACTATCCGCAACAAAGTTGAAACCCGTTCCACCATTACAGTCCGGAATGAAACTACAGAAGGGGTCATCACAATCAATTAACCCATTCTCATCGTCGTCAACACCATTTTTACATTCTTCAAATACATTAAATCCAAACTTCTGAAAGTTCTTACATTTAGGATCTTTTGAGTTTGAAGGATTTGAACAATCAACAAATCCAAAGTCAACAGTTCCAGGAGTATAATAACCTGGACCAACACTGTCTGAAGGACTTGTTCTATTGGTACTATCATTTGCACTAGACATAAATATTCTTAAATTTGCAGTTTTATTGTACTCTGAAAAGGATTCTAAATCCTGCTTTGCAATTGCAATCATCGGCCCACCAATTTCACCACAACTTAACATTTTACTTGTTGTAACGAGTGCATTTGTAGGATTCCAATTTCCTTCAGAACATCTCTTCATCTGCTTAGTCTCAACAATCCCATTACTAGTGTTTGTTGAAACGTAACCAACCATAAATTCAAATCCGGTTAAAGTTGAACCAAGTTGGTTAACAGCAATACACCCATTGTTTGAAATTCCATCAGTATCCAAATACCAATAAAATTTAGTTGTTTCGATTCCATTACCCTGGACTTTCTGGGCCATAAAATCGTCTTTATTTCCGATCATATAACCGTTGCACATTGCAGTAGAAGTGATGTTGAAAATGCCCGCACCGAAATCAAACCCGGTATCTGTAACCCTCATTCCCATTCCAAGAATATCAACCCAATCATCAACACCGCTTTCGGCTTCAGGACCATATTGCCCAAAATTGTTGCCTGTATCCATCGCTAAATCAATAACATCTCCTTCCATCTCTCCAAAATGTTCAAACTCAGCTTTGTTCACACACCAACCGGCCTCATTAGCGGGAGCAACACCATTGTTAGCAAACCCATCCTGTTTGTAAACACAAGTAACGTTGTTATTATTACAAGCAGTTAGATTACCATCATACTGTCCACATCCAGTCTTCCCCCCAAATCCACCATCAGAAGATGAACCCATCATCATAAAATTTTCTGGCTGACAAGTTGAGCTCATATCTCTCCATCGACATAAACTACCAGAAGCAATACCCTCACAACTAGATTGGTCTAACTCTGGATTCATACAAGCAACATCACACCAACCACCACCATTTGCAGAGTAAGTATCTTCTCTCCAACTACAATTCGAGTTTAAACTGCAAGTATCACTAGTTAAACTCTTACAACTTGCAAAAATAGTGTTATCACAGAAACCAGAGCCGGCCGGAGCACCAGGCCAGGTGTTATTTGTCCACTGACATCCAGACAACTCACCACAAGCAACTTCAGTTGAACCACTCCAACAATTTGATGCTTGCATAATGGATTCATTGATTTCGCACCAGGCATTATTACCCATTGAACTGGAATCATTAGTACACCCAGGAGTTGCCCCACAAGTAGATAAATCATTATTGAACCTCCAACAATTAGCTCCCGGCATATCACACCAGCCAGTAGGATTCCAAGTGTCGTTTATCCAAGTACAATTCAAATCTCCAAATGCAACAGTCGTGTTACAATTACCGGGAGTAGTTTGTGCAAAACAATCTCCTCCAAAAGAACTTCCCCCACAAAAGTTGTCAAAACCACAATCAGGGTCAGCACAATCCATCAACGTATCTGAATCATCATCAACACCATTAAAACAAACCTCACCAGTAAAACCATTAGCCTTACACAGATTAAAAGTTGGATCCCAAATGCAATCTAATGAACTAGCATCACAAGAAGTTGTATCATAACATGAGAAACAATCTGAGTTACATGTTTTCTTACTCTTATCAACACAAAATCCTCCCTTAATCAAATCATTAGTATTATTTTCCCATTTACATCCAATACCATCATTTGCCATGCTTCCTAAGCAAGCTGCTTGAGGATTATTCATAAAATTACAACCTTCACACTGAAAATTGCAATCTTTAGCCCCGCCATTCTCCATTTCTTTAGGATAATCACAGAAACCGAATCCATTAAATGCGGAAGAATCCGTTGTCCATTGACAATTACCTAGTGCTGATCCTTGACATGCTGATTGAGCGGCAGCAACCCCCCCCCATGCGGATCCGTTGTTTTGAAATTCACATGCCCAACAAGATGTATCGCAATTAGCTTTGTTATTGGTACCTTGACCTTGATCAATATTAAACATTCCAATCATTTCACACCAAGAATCCTGCTTGAGAATATCTCCATCAATGTAATTCTCTGTTGTCCAAGTTCCACCCGCTGAAGTACAAGAAAACTCACTATTAATTAGCCCAAAGTCCATCTCTCCACCAGAACCACCAAAAACAGCGTTTCCATTAAAAGTACAATTTGTATATGGTATAGTGGTATTTTGCCATTTACAAGGCATCATGAACTCTTCAACTAATTGCATACAGATAGTATAATTGTTCTTAGCCATTGGGTCTTCACAATATTGTGCTGGCGGTGCTGACTTTTTCTCAGACTTTGCCCCCGCTTCACAAAATGCTCCGATAGTAGTAGAACTATTAGTCCATTTACAATTAGGCAAAGGACCATAATTACAAGCTGATTTTATTTGAATATCAGTACAAGCCAAGTTTGCACTGTTGTTTGCGTTAGAGTAAGTCGGATCACCTAAAGCATGCCCTTCACAAAGCCCAATCTCCTTATCCTTACAAATATTATCATTACTAGAATTATCAATACCAGTTGCACCATCTCCAGCAACACAGTATGCACACCCAGTGAGGTTTCCACAAACACTAGGATTGTTATCAGCAAACCAGCAATGAGCTTCACCAGCAAACATAAATCCACCCGAGCCCCCAGAGATACCACCATCTGGCATCACACAACTTCCAGTAGAGTTGTACCATCCGCCTTTATTTAAACAGGAATCAGAATCGTTATAAAAAGCAAATCCCCCCATGCCGTTTCCTCCAAAGTCTTCACAATGATCAACATTCCAATTACAAGGCATCATCAAATTTTGTTTTGCATAAGTACAATTTGCTTCTGTAGTAATTTCATTACAAGACTTAGTGTTACACCATCCTCCACCATAACTATTGTTAGTATAAAAGCAATTTCCCTGGAATGCAGCCAAACAATTACTTTCATTATTATCATGCATCCAACAACCAGTTTGTTCACAACATCCAATATCTGTAGTTGTTGCCGCAGGGTTTTTCTTTTGTGCGTCTGTAAGAGTTTTAATTATACACCATGGTTCTTGATTTTGATCGTTGGCAGTCCAGCGACAAGTTGCACCCTGAGCGTTACAAGAAGCTTTATCCCCCTCATATTGCCAACAACCTTCAGCAACTCCTCCCCAGTCACCATCACTAGACATCCAGTCCATCACGCATCCACCCATATCTCCTTGAGTTCCATTAGGATACCACATAGCCATGTAAGGATCCCAGGTACAGTTCATGGTTCCATCATTAGCTAGACAAGTTGAAGAATCTGTTCCAGCATATAACCAACACCCTTTATCCATACAGCAGCCATTCGGATTATATTGAGAATCACAGAAAGGATCTTCGGCGGTAGTTCTCCAAATACAATTTTCTCCACCAGAAGTGACACAAGTAGCATTGTCAGTGTTACTATAAGCCCAACAATTAGCAAAATCAGAAACCCCTAGATTTGAAGAGCTTAATTGCACTTCATCAGATAAAGTTGCCTCTTGCACTCCGATTGCCGCACCAGTTAACAAACTATTAGATTTCTTTTGCAAAATATTTCCAGAACTATCAGTTTGGAAATTCTCTCCAACATAAAAATTCAGTCCCACAATACCCAAAAGTAATAGAACTGCAACTATAACCAGTGTTTTCTCGGAATGTTTCATTTTTTCGCCAACCTCTTTTAAATTGAAATTAAATTGAAATTAAATTTATCTCAATGTCTGGAATCAATACTTAATGATATTTAAAGATTACTCTTTTCCAAGATAAAGTTTTATAAATCACAAACATATACTTAACTAGTAAAGGAGGTTATGATGAAAGCATTTTCGTATTCACAATTTCATTTAACAAACAGAACAGTGCTCCTTAGGGTAGATTATAACATTCCATTAATTAAAAACAAGGTTGCAGATGCAAGCAAGATTAAAACATCAATTCCAATAATAAAATTTTTATTAACAAAAAAGTGTAAAATAATTATAGCTACTCATTTAGGTAGACCAAATGGTAAGATTGTTAATGATCTTAAGTTAAATGCAATTAGTTCTATATTAAAAAAGCTTTTGCCGCAAGAGATAATAATTAAATTAAATGACTGCATTGGCAGAGACATTAAAAATAAAATTGAAAAGGCGAAGAATGCAAGAATATTTTTGTTAGAAAACTTAAGATTTTACAAAGAAGAAGAAGAAAACAATCCTGCTTTTGCCCATTCTCTTGCTAATTTAGCTCAGATTTATATCAATGATGCCTTCTCAAATTCTCATCGAGCACATGCTTCAATGGATGCCATTACTCACTTTCTTCCCAGTTTGACTGGACCACAATTAGAAAAAGAAGTATTTTATTTAAGTAAAGCGTTAAAACCAAAAAAACCAGCAATTTGGATTATGGGCGGAGCAAAATTAGATAAAGTTGATTTAATTAATCAAGCTTTAAAGAAATCAAACAAAGTATTAATTGGTGGAGCACTAGCATTTCCATTTCTCAAGGCCAAAGGATACAAAGTAGGAATGTCAAAAAGTGATTCTAATTCAACAGAGATTGCTAGAAAGATATTAAAAAAGTTTTCTGCAAGAAAATTAGTTTTGCCATTAGATTTTGTTGTTGCCGATTCCTTTAAACCAAATGCTAAAACATCAATTGTAGATTACAACAAAATTGGATTAAATCAAATGGCATTAGATTTAGGACCAAAAACAATTGCATTATTTAAAAAACATTTACAATCAGCAAAAACAGTTGTTTGGAACGGCCCATTAGGATATTGTGAATGGGCAAAATTTGCTCAAAGTACAAAAGAAATAGGTAGGTTCTTAGGAAATCTTGAAGTGATTAAAATTGCCGGAGGAGGAGAAACAGCCGAAGTTATTAACAAATTTTATCTTTCCCATAACTTCACTCATGTTTCTACCGCTGGCGGAGCAGCCCTAACCTTTTTATCTGGAAAAGAACTTCCAGCATTAAAGGCTTTAGAAAAAAATTATAAGCAATTCTCTAAAAGAAAAAATTAAACAATTAAATCCGCACTTTGATCTCTTGGCTAAAAATCTTTTGAAAGGTGTTCTCAAAAAGTTCCAGTTCTTGTTTTAACTTTTCTTTTCCAGAATTTAGTGTTTCTTGCGATTGAACAAAGTCTTCTTGAATCTTTAATGCCTGCTTAGTAAAATGGTCTACCCGATACTTGGCATCTTCTAACCTTAAAATAAAGTCTTTGTCTGTAGACTTAATTTGAGTAACTTCCTTCTCTTGCTGTAATAAATAGTGATACTCATCTCTCCACTCCTCTAACTTACCTCGCTGTGCTAACTTAATTTGCTGCATCATCAAATCATTCTGTTCAACTAACAAAGTAATCTTTCCAGCAATAATTTGTTCCTGCAAGTTTCTTAAAATGCTTAAAATTGCTAAACCTTCATCTTTAAATAATGATCCTGACGGATCGTTTAAATATTCTTGAACCAGAGTCTCAGCAGGATTTTTCTCAGCATAATTACTTAATGCCGATTTAAACTTTGAAAAGAAAATGATTATCTGGTCCGATAACTCTTCTATTTTGTGATCAATCTCAACCTTTTTGTTCTTATCAATAACAATTTGAGCATTTTCAGGATTATTTCTTAACAAATCTAATTCTTCCTCTTTTTCTTTCTGTTTAGCTTGAACTGCTTGTAAACGTTGAGCTTTATTATTTACTTCTATCTGCAATTGCTTAATTTGGTCTTGTATTTGAGTTAAAGCAACAATCCTTTCCCTTAATGGTCTGATATGATAATACCCACTTTTACTTAACAAAGACTGAAATTCCTCTCTTGCAAGATTGATTTCTATTAATTCTTTAGCTAAAGGATTAATGGCAACTTGTTTTTCTTCTCTTGGCAAGATGAAAGAATAATTATAAGAAAATGAACTTGATCCAATAACCTCTTGTAGATGATCTAAACTTTCTTGCAATTTAACATTAAGTAATTTTATTTTGTTTAAGTCCTTAACTTCATAAAAAGCCATTAACTCCAAGAACTCTCTGGTTTCATTAAAGATAAGACTAATCTCTTGAGAACGATAATCAATACCTAAATATTTAATCTTCTTCTCCCAATCATCAATCTTACACTCTAACTGCCAACGTTTATCTTTAAGTTTGTTAGTATAATTTAACATTTCTTCTTTAAGATTATAACGAACTAGTAATTCCTGCTCTTTAAGATCAATTAATTCATCTAAATCATTAAAATGAATGGAATCAATTTGTGTAGAAGCTTCTTCTACTTGTACCACCCCTAATTTTTCTAGAAATTTTATCAGCCACCCCATAAATACTTTTTAAGAAGACGAATTTATAAGGATTTCTGTACAGCAATAGGCATTACTTACCGGCTACAATCTCATAAATATCTAAGTGTTTAAGCAGACGTTCCTTACCAACAGCCCTTTTTGTTCTTACATCAACTGCTCTAATAAAATTCTTACCAAAATCAGTATGTAACTTATACGCAAAATCTAATGCCGTGGTCTTAGGTGGCATCAAAAAACAGTCTGGTAAGCATCTTCCTTCAGAATCTTCTAATTTAGAAACGCCTCCAGGAAAGATAGCCATATATTCTAATAGGTCAAATACCGCCTTATCCAATGTCGCCTGTACACCGGTTGTAGAAAAATTATCCAGAATATTATTCTTTATAAAATTCAATGCCCCTTTTTGTTTATCATTAAGTTTACTTTTTCCTAACTCAGTAATCTTAAACTCTTTATCTCCAGGCACATACTCAATCAAACCTGCTTTAGAGGCTTCTCTTAAAGCCAACTCTGACTCCGCTGAACAAGGAATAAAGGTTTGTTCAGGAAAAAGTTGTTTTAATCGTTCTAAGTTTTCTTTTGCGATTGGAATATCAATTTTGTTACAAGCAATTAACATTGGCTTAGTTCTCTTACGTAAAGCAGTTGCCACTCTTTTCAAATCATCGGCAGTCCAAAATAAAGGTTGGTCTTTGTCCAACTTTAGTTCGTTAACTACATCTTCAATCATCTCTTCACTAACCCCTAAACCAGACAATTGTTTGGCTAAAGGAATATAAACTCCCTTTTTCTCTTGTTGAACTGCTCTAGCAAATTTCTCCCAACCCTTGTTTAAAATACCTAAATACCACATGTCTAATTCTACTTCTAAGAAGCGAACATCATTAGCAGGATCGTAAGTTCCCGGTTGGATAGATTCACCTTTCTCATTAGTCGTTCCAGCAAGATCAATTACATGAATCAATACATCTGCTTGTCTAAGATCATCTAAAAATTGGTTACCCATTCCCTTACCTTCATGCGCTCCTGGAACTAAACCAGCTACGTCAATCATCTGTACCGGGACAAATCTAAATTCTTTAAGTACAAAGCCATTCCGAGGGTGAGATATTTTGTTGAAATCTCTGGCTGGATCCTTTACCTTTAAATATCCAACACCATTGTTTGGTTTAATAGTAGCGAAAGGATAATTAGCAATCTCAACTTCTGCTAAAGTACTGGCTTTAAAGAAAGTAGACTTTCCTACATTTGCTTTTCCAACAATTCCAACAATCATAACATAATCAATCTTGAGGTTGTTTTTAAGTGTTTCTTTAGTAAATTATAAATATCCCCAATCAATTAATCTAAATATGCAAGATCTCAACAAATTACGTAAATTTTATCACCTTAAAAATATTAACAGAGAGTGTTCTGTTGGGCTAAGAAAAGAAAGTTCTGCGGAGCACTCTTGGAGTTGTTTAATCCTAGCAGATTATTTTCTGACAATAATTAAAAATAATCACTTAAATCGTTTAAAGGTTTATGAATTATTGATGTATCATGACGTTGTTGAGATTGAAGCAGGAGATATTCCGATTCACCATGAAGAAAAAAGAAAAAATAAACAAGAATTAGAGTTAAAAGCTGCGCAAAAGCTTAAAGAAGATTTTCCAGATAAGATTAAAGAAAAGTTTATTGCTCTTTTTATTGAATTTGAAGATCAGAAAACAAGAGAAGCAAGATTCGCTAAAGCCATTGATGCCCTCGATTCTTTGATGCATGAATTAGATTATAAAAAAGATTGGCAAGGATGGAGTGAAGAACAAGTTCGTAGATATCATGGAGCATACGTAAAATTATTTCCAGAACTTGCAGAATCTTTTGATAAAATGTTAAACTTTTGTAAAGAACAAGGATATTTTGATCAATAGTGATACACAAGCAAAATTCTTTTAAATAAACTCAACTAAATCTGTTTTTCTGATGGGAACAACAAAAAGATTGTACCAAGCGATAAGAGATTCAGATTTAGTTTTAGTAGACACTTCTATTTTTGGTTCTTCTAATCATATTGCCAGAACAATTTATAATGCCAAAACTCCATCGGAATTAGTACCTTTACAAAGAGAATTATCAGAATGCCATAATATCTGGGATTTACAATTAAGATTAATCAATAGAGCAGATAACGTTTATACAATTCCAGAAGTGGTAACAGAACTTCAGGAATTTGAAAGAATCCTTTCAGAATCATTAAAGTGGCATCAAACAAAATTAAAAGTAAAAAGTAGGGTAAGAAGTAAAGCAAAAACCGGGTTTAGGCAAAGACAATTAGCCCTGTCTGGAGAAGCCCCGATTTATCAAACTCCAACTGCAATGTGTTTATTAAATTGTTTAGCTAGAGACACACAAAGAACAATTTCCTCAATTCCAATTTATCAGGGACCAATTGTAAGATATCCAGCAGACGCCCCTTTAGAAACTGATTTCCGCCTTGTTGGAGCAGCGATTGGTTATGCTGAAGCAAATCCAGATAGATCCGTAACATTATTATCTAATGATCATGAGATTAATGATTACGTGCGACAATATGTATTAGAACGAGTAGTTGATACAGTAATGAAAAGAACTGGATTGGCTGCTATGCTTTCTCAATCTTAACACTATCATCGGGAATACCAATATCCATTACAATAATTTTTTCTTTTAACTTTTCTAACCCTTTCTTTAGATCATGAAAACAAACAATTAGTTCAACTTCACAACATTTATCTTCAATTTTTCCAGTGTCCCCATTGATTCCAGAAGGAATATCAATGGCAACTTTTACTGCATTTTGAGAATTAAATAAATCCATTCCATAATCAAAGGGTTCTCGGACTATTCCTTTTAAACCAGTGCCTAACAAACCATCAATAAAGAGGTAATCTAAACTTTGTTGTAAGTGAAACTTCTCTAAATCATCCTTACTCCTAATTTCAAATATAGGGATATGTTTCTTAATCCGATTATAATTTAGTTCTGATTCTTCAGACATTTTTTCAACATCGCCAAAGAATAAAACAACTACGGGGTTCTCTTCAGCAAAGTATCTTGCTGCCACAAACGCATCTCCCCCATTGTTTCCCTGTCCAGCAAAAACAACAATTGTTTTGCCAATAAGGTCGTATCTTTCAGTTACTGCCTCAAAAACTGCTTTGCCAGCGTTTTCCATTAACTCTTCAACAGAGATACCTTGATCAGCAGCTAATTCTTCCAATTCTCGCATCTTTTTGATGGTAATCATAACGATTTATGATAAAACAAACTTTATAAACTTTCTGAACATAATATATACCAATGGCAAGAACGTTTGATAAGTTTGAAGAGATTGATTTAAGATATAATCTCAAGGTACTTTGGAGCTTCTTGCGCAAATATAAGCTAGTGTTTATAGGAATAATCTCTTTGATAATCTTTAGTGAGTTAGCAGGTTTTTTTGATAACTTCTTGTTCAAATATTTAGTTGACAAAGGAACCTTGATGATCAATCAAGATATTACAATTGAATCATTTGGCAAGATCATTTTTTATTCCGTTCTTGTTTATTTAGGAGTGCGCTTACTCTTAGCCATGACTTGGTTTTTCATTATTAGACTTGCAAATATCCTAGAATCAAATTTGATGCAAGATATAGAAAGAAAATCATTCTGGCACATCCTTAATTTATCATATCGTTATCACATAAACAAAAAGACCGGTGCAATTATTTCAAAGTTTACAAGAGGAGTTAACAAAGTAGAATCTTTTGCAGATTCGTTCATCTTTAATTTTGTTCCTACCACATTCAAGATTGTATTATCCATTGGAGTCATTCTTTACTTTGATGTTGCTACTGCGGTCTGCCTTAGCGTGATGACAATTGCATTTATTTTTACAGGGGTGTACATCACTAATCTGCAAAAATCACCGCAAAATACTGCTAATTTTAAAGAAGACATGTTAAAGCAAAATTTAGGCGACACCTTACTTAATATTGAAACAGTAAAGTATTTTGGCAAGGAAAAAAGAACGTATAGTAACTTTAGGAAATTATCTGAAAAATTAAGATTAGCAAGAAAAACATTTTGGGATTACTTCTCCTGGCATGCTGGAATTCAAACTGCTATCCTTGGTTTGGGTATTGGAGCAATATTTTATTTCAGCTTTACAAATTTTAAAAATGGTGGTTTAACTTTAGGTAGTATTGCCTTAATTTATGCAGCAGTTTGGAAATTAATTCCCCAACTATTTGGTTTAATTCAAGGTTATCGTGAATTCATAAGAAGTAGTGTTGATGTTGATGCATTATTTAAGATATTTAAAGAAAAAAATGAGGTTAAAGATATACAAAAAGCAAAACCTCTTCGTGTTAAAGATGGTAAGATTGAGTTTAAAAATGTTTATTTTTCTTACCCAAAACACAAAAAAGATTTAGATGATTCTCTGTTTTTGAATGATTTCAATCTCAAGATCGATAAGAATAGTAAAGTTGCTTTGGTTGGTCCATCTGGTAGTGGAAAAACAACAATAATCAAAATACTTTACCGCTTGTTTGATATTGATAAAGGAAAGATTATTATTGACGAACAAAACATCAGCAACGTAACTCAAGAATCCTTAAGGAACAGCTTAAGTATTGTGCCACAAGAACCAATTTTATTTGATGATACTCTTTATTTTAATATCGCTTATGCCAATCCAAAAGCTAGCAGAAAACAAGTCTTTGCTGCAATTAAGTTTGCCCAATTAGATAAATTAATTGCACAACTACCAAAAAAAGAGAAAACGGTTGTTGGGGAGAGAGGAGTAAAACTGTCTGGTGGAGAAAAACAAAGAGTTTCTATTGCTCGAGCCATACTTGCTAATAAAAAAATTTTGGTATTAGATGAAGCAACTTCCGCTCTTGATTCTCATACAGAAAAAGAAATTCAAAGAGATTTAGAGTTGTTGATGGAAAATAGAACTACTATTATGGTTGCCCATCGGCTCTCCACTATAATGAAAGCAGACAAGATTGTTGTATTAAAGAATGGTGGAATTGTAGAAGTTGGAACGCATAAAGAACTAATCAATAAAAAAGGTGGGTTATACAAAAAGTTATGGAGATTACAACAAGGAGAACAATTATAATCTTACTAAACATCAAACATATTTAAAGAATAATTTATATATACTTTTCTTTTAATTGTTTTAATGGCCGCTATTATCAAAGTTGAGAACATTTCTAAAGAATTTCGTATTAAAGAAAAAGAACCTGGATTAAAGGGCAGTTTGAAGAGTTTGTTCACCTCTAAATATAAATCAATTGATGCAGTAGATAATATTTCTTTTAATGTTAATAAAGGAGAGGTTGTTGGTTTTATTGGACCTAATGGAGCAGGAAAAAGTACCACCATTAAAATGATGACTGGAATTTTATTTCCTTCATCAGGAAAGATAAACGTTATAAATTATGATCCACAAAAAGAACGTAAAAAACTAGCTTTTAAAGTTGGCACGGTCTTCGGACAAAAACCACAATTGTGGTATCACTTACCTGCAATAGACACATTCAATCTTTTTGCTAAGATTTATGAGATTCCAGAAAAACAATATCAACAAAGATTAAAGGAGTTGATCAAAACTTTTGAAGTTGAAGAAGTAATAAATCAGCCGGTACGAAAACTTTCTTTAGGACAAAGGATGCGTTGTGAGATGATTGCTTCATTATTACATAATCCTGAAGTCTTGTTTTTAGATGAACCAACAATCGGCATGGATATCGTTGCTAAGAAAAGAATTAGGGAACTGATCAAAAATCTAAATGAAAATGACGGAGTTACAGTAATTCTTACATCACACGACCTTGAGGATGTTGAACAAGTCTGTAAACGATTAATTATTATCAATAATGGCAAGATTGTTTATGATGGTTCAACAAAAGGAATAAGAGAGAAATACCTTAATTTTAAGATTATACAAGTAATATTAAATGAGAAAACTGAATCTCTAAATTTAGGATTAAAAAATGTTAAGGCCGTCTTTAAAGGAAAGTTTCGCCATGTTATAGAGATAGATACAAGTAAACATCCAATACAAGAAGTCGTTAAAAAAATTGTTTCCAAGTATAATGTTGAAGACATTAACATCTTAGATCCCCCAATAGAAGAAATCATCAGTAGAATATATCAGAATAAGACGGATCATAAGGATCAGAAATGGGATTAACAAAATATTGGGAATCCTGTAAGATTAGTTTGTACAATAGCTTAGTTTACAAAGCAGACTTCATATCTAACTCTTTGTTTATCGGTCTAATTATTTTCATTTTTGTTTACCTCTGGAAAGCAGTTTATGGTTCCGGCCATGGGGTTATTGAAGGATTTACCATCAGTATGATGGTCTGGTACTTTGTCATGACTGAATCTATTGTAACTGCACCAGGAAGATTAATTGAAGAGATTGGAGAAGATGTTCAATCCGGAGAGATTGCTACAAAGTTGAACAAACCTTATAATTCTGTTCTGTTCAAATATGCGTATAATATGGGCCAGACACTTTTACGATTTATCTTAACATTTCTAGTTGGCGGGATTATTGCTTTCTTATTCTTAGGAGGTGTAGAAATAAATTGGTTAACACTTCCTTTAGTAGGAATAGTAATTATTTTGGCTTTAACATTACACTTTTGCATGATGATGTTATTAGGCATCTTTACATTTTGGTTTGAAGATGCTAAAGCATTAAATTTCTTATACAACAAAATCATTTTTGTATTTGGAGGAATGCTTCTCCCTTTAGAGATTTTTCCACAATGGTTAGCAAAGATTAGTGCAGTAATGCCCTTTAGTTTTGTTGCTTATCATCCAGCCAGATTATTTGTAATCTTTAATCTTAACAATTTCATCAGGACAATATTTTTAGAATTGATATGGATTGCTTTATTTTCTGGATTAATCGCCATTTTTTATAAATCATTTATTAAAAAGATTAGTATCAACGGGGGATAATAAAAACTAATAGAATATAACAAAAGAACAACTTCAATTACAAAATCAAATGAAACAAACATCAAGTATCAAAGGCCATTGGGAACTTTTTAAAGAGTACGTTAAATTAAACTTAGCCACTGCGTTGGAATATCGATTTAGTTTTGTAGTGCAAACAATAACCATGGTTCTTAATGATATCACCTGGTTAATTTTTTGGTGGATATTTTTCACTAAGTTTGGTTCTTTAAATGGTTGGCAAATTGAACATATTCTGGTTTTATATGCACTATTAAACTTATCTTATGGATTAGCAGGAATGTTTTTTGGAAATAAAAATCATATTTCTTCAATGATTTCTGAAGGAAGATTAGATTTTTATATTAACTTTCCAAAAAATATTTTATTTCATGTATTAATTAGTAGGTCTAACTGGTTTGGTGTAGGTGATGCCCTATTCGGATTAATTTTAGCAGCAATTACCTTAAGCTTAAAACAATGGCCCTTATTCCTTTTGCTAACACTCAGTTCAACAATAATATTTGTATCCTTTGCAGTTCTCGCACATTCTTTAGCCTTTTACTTTGGGAACTCTTCTGAAACTTCTAGAAGCTTGAATATGGGGATTGTTACCATGTCTAGTTATCCCAGCCAGATGTTTGGTGGAGTAGCTAAGTTTTTGATGTTAACGGTTTTCCCAGCGGGTTTTATTTCTGGTATACCTGTACAACTGTTGTACCAATTTAATTGGTTCTGGTTAATATCAACGATACTTTTCTCTCTGATGTTCTTAGCTACTTCAATATATTTCTTTTACAAAGGTCTAAGAAAATACGAAAGTGGCAGCATGATTACAAGTAGAATATAAAAGTAAAATACTAGCTACTTCACTAACCGCCAATTAAACATTTAAAGAAAGTAATGTACCAATAAACTAACCACAAAACCAATGATTGAGCCAATCGTTACTTGTAAAGGTGTGTGGCCAAGGGCGAAGTGTGTTTCTTTCTTCATCTTTAACTTCTTCATCATCTGGTTAATAACAATCCCTTCCTCTCCGGCAGTTCTTCTAACACCAAATGCATCTCTTATTACAACCATAGCTAACACTAAACTAATCGCAAAAGCAGTTGTAACACCATCTTCTAAATAAATAATTGTAGCTAAGGATATTACAAACGCTGAATGTGAACTTGGCATTCCTCCCGTGACTATTAAATCCTTAACAGTTAAAGACTTATGACGAAAGAATAAAACAACCAATTTAATTAACTGAGCTCCAAACCCAGCCAAAATTAAAGTTAATACAACCTTGTTCATAAATAAAGAATATTTTTAGGCTTTATATATTTTGTTTATTACCATCGGGGAGAAACCAGCATCTCCGAAAAGTATAAATACGCAAATTCTTTACCATACAACATGAAGCAGAAGCATCGAATTGGTGGATATATTGTTTTAGTGTTAATTTTGTTAGCCTTAGGAGCAGTTTATTACTTCCTTCCAAACTTAAAACAATTTGCTTCTCCCGATTTTATTAGAGAGTATCTTTTAGGATTCGGAATATTAAGTTATCCTCTCTTTATATTATTGCTTCTTTTATCGATACCTCTTCCAATTCCTAGCTCACCAATTGTTGTAGCCGGTGGGTTTCTTTATGGAACATTCTTAGGAACAGCCTTAGCAGTTTTTTCGGTTGCAATCGGTGCATCCGTGTCCTTCTTATTAGTCAGATATTATGGCAAACCATTATTAGAAAAGCTGGTTGATAAAAAACATTTAGAACACTTTCATTTTTTGTTTGAACGCCGTGGACCAACCTTAGCATTTATTTCATATTTAGTACCAATATTTCCAAGCGACGCAATTAGTCTAATCCTGGGACTAACCAAAATGAGATACAGACAATTTATTGTTTTAGTTATCTTAGGCCACATCCCAAGATATCTGATTGTTAATTCCTTCGGAGAAGATTTATTTCTTGGATTCAGTATGAAAACTGTTTTTGTCCTTGTGATGTTAATAACATTAATATTAATCGCTTTATTCCGAGAAAAGATAAACAAGTTTTTCTTTAAAGAACTGCATGAATTAGAAGCAGAAGCAATTAAAGTAGAGCAAGGTATTAAAAAAGAAGCTAAAATTATAGAAAAAGGTTTAGAAACGGAAATAAGTAAGATTAGAAAAGGATCAAAAAAAGAGTTAACTTTAGTTGAGAAAGAATTGCAAAAAGATTTAGAGTCAATTAAAAGAAAAAAGAGATATTAAATTCAGACTTATTTTTTCTTGTTAATTTCCCCAATCTTGCTTACATAAGACTTTTTACCATGGCTTTTATTCTTAAACTCAAACTCAATCATTATTGGCAAGTGGTCGGAAAAGTTAAAATGTAAGATAGTATATTTCTTAACATTTAGATCCGATGAAGTAAGAATATAATCCAATCTTTTAGTTGGATGCCAGGCTGGTTCAGTAAATGGCACAGATTCTTTTTCAAGTGCAATCTTATCTCTTAGATTGGTTTTAGTCAACAATTTTTCAATCTCTGCCACTCCATTAAAAGTATTAAAATCACCCATTAAGATAACGGGATTTTTTATAGAATTAACAATCTTGACCAACTCATCAACTTGCTTAGCTCTAGTTTTCTTTCCCAATGCAAGATGAGCCGCCAAGAGAGTAACTGGTTTGGGGCAATCAATTGTCGCTTCTATAATAACTCTCTTTGTTCCCTCATGTAAGACATGATATTTAATCTTTCTCAACTTGTACTTTGAAACAATTGCGTTAGCCTGTTTATCTAAAATGGGAGTATGATGAAACAATTTAAGCCAACCAGTTAAAGGATACTTAACCCGTTCCACAAAAGACTTTAACCCCATCTTTTCTTCGATAAATCGTACTTCATCTGTACCTCTACTTCTAAAAGACCCAGTATCAACCTCTATTAAAGTCAAGATGTCTGGTTTAAGTTTTTTAAGCTCATCAACCATTCTTTGATCTAATTGTTTTGGTGGAAAAAATATTTTCCAGAATTCCAAGTATTGATACCATAGCCCGGGAATGCCTTCGCAATACTCAATATTATAACTAATTATTCTTACCATATTAATATCATTATTTAAGAGTATAAAAGTGTTATTAATTACTAAGAAGAAGTATCTAATTAATCAAACATTAATTTAACTTAAACACTTTCAATAATTTTTCTCTATAAAAATAAATTGCTATAGTCACAATCACGGCCCCAAATAAAGATGGAAAGGCCCAATATTCTCTATCTTTACCTCCACCCAAAAGTAAGAAGATAATCTGGTCAATCATTAACCCTAATCCAAGAGCCAGCAAGATTATTTTTATTACTCTTAACCTTGTTGGTAATAAAAATATCATCAACGATAAAATCAATCCAAACCAAAAATGATGAATCACTATTCCAAAAAAAATGATATCCACTTCTGGAACAAGATAGACAAATAGACGCATAAGGAAGACTGTTAAAACAAGTAAAAGATAAAACCAATTCTCAGTTCTTTTAAAAAACCATTCTGACATAATCAACTAGAGAAGTAATCAATTATATAATCATTCCGTTAAAATAGAAGAGTGGAGTTGCTTTTTTGAACATTTACTTTAAAATACCATAACCAATAAGTCTAAATCTATCGCCAACTCTTCTAGAGATAGTAATTCTCTCTCCAGGATTAGCTGCAATTGGTTTCTTCAATACACAAGTAGTATTCTTCTTAGAAGGATCAATAACTACACCAACAGTTGCCGCAGAGTTAACATTCAGCATTAGAACTTCGTTCTTAGCTAATGGTTTAACTTCTGTTTCTTCTTTAGCCCCTACAACTCTATCTAACAAATTTGTTGTTAAAGAAATTTGATAATGAACGGGAGGCAATTTTCCGGCTAGACCAACTAAGGAACCAGTTAATGAATCCGATTTAACAATGCTAGGATCAAGAGTAGTAGAGATTGCCATACTTCCACCAGGCCCAATTTGTCCAACTGGGGCTCCACCAGAAAATATTTTCACAATCTTAGTAGAGATTGGTTTCCATATTTTCTTATTCTTTTCTTCTACCATATATCCAGGAACAATCTCAATATTTTGACCTTCTCTGAAAATGCCCTCTTTAACTGTTCCTCCCAAAACTCCACCTAGCATGATACCTGGTTTTGCCCCAGGTTTATTGATATCAAATGATCTTGCCACTAACATCACTGGATCAGCATCAACTTTTCTTTCAGGTGTGGGAACAAATTCTTGAATTGCATTTAATAAGGCATCAATATTAACGTTAGCTCTAGCAGAGATTGGAATAATTGGAACATCGGCGTAATCATTCTCAGCCAAAAACTCTTTAATTTGTTGATAATTTTTTATTGCTTCTTCATGAGAAACTAAATCAATTTTATTTTGTACAACAATAACATTCTTTATTCCAGAAATTTGTAAAGCCATTAAATGTTCTTTTGTTTGAGGTTGCGGACATTTCTCGTTAGCCGCAATTAATAAAAGAGCACCATCAACAATCGCTGCACCAGATAACATAGTAGCCATTAAAGATTCGTGTCCAGGAGAATCTACTAAAGATATTTTTCTTTGAAAAGTAGTTGCCCCGTTACACTTAACACACTTTTCCTTAGCAGTATAATAATTACATTTGTCACATTTGTAAATAGAAAAGTCCGCATAACCTAATCTGATTGTAATGCCTTTCTTTAACTCCTCTGAATGAGTATCAGTCCATTTTCCAGAAAATCTTTCTGTAAGGGTAGTTTTACCATGATCAACATGCCCAACTAAAGCCAAGTTTAATTCTGGCTGGATAGTTTTTGCTTTAGAAACTTCTTTTTTTACGTTTTCTACAGCCTTATCTTCCTCGACAAGTTCTGGTTTAGCTTCTTTTTTTGCTGCTTTTGGTTCTTTTACTGCTCTCTTAGCCATGTAAATGTGTAGAAAAGAGGTTTCTTTAAAAAACATTCTGTTTTTTTAACCCTCTGAAAAGATCTCAGGGTATTTATAAAGTTTTGAGATTAAACAAGCAGATGAGAATAATTTAACTTGATTGTTTGATAGGCCTTATCAAAAGAATATTTTAGGATACAGAAAAACATTTAATTACCATCCCCCCATTGAAAAATACATTTAATCTCTTGGAGGAAATAAAATGGTTTTAGAACAATTGTTAAAACAGGTAAAAATGACAGCCGGAACGTTAGCTTTAGGAGCAGGATTAACACTAGGAATAGGTTATCTAACTTCTGGATGTGATTCAGATGGATCTGAAGAAACCTGTAAAGATTATTGCGTACAAATATTTGAATGCATTAGTGCCGATAAAGGAGGGCAACCAACCGAAAATGACTGGAAAAAGTGCCTTGAGAATTGTGAGAGATATCAATTAAACGGAACTGGCTACTATCCACAGTGCGAATAATTCAACTGGATTAAAAAGACTTACTACCTCTTTTTTACCCATTTTCATTCTTTTTTTATTTAATTAGAGATTTTCTAATCCCGCAATTAACAAAAATTAAGACAAATAAATTTAAAATAACTAAATCTTTTTATGATAAAGATGAACTTACCAAAATTACCTTCAGATACAATCTTGGCACCAATGGCCGGAGTGACTGATGTGGCTTTTAGACTTCTTTGTAAGAAATACGGTGCTGGACTAACCGTAACTGAGATGATTTCTGCTAATGCTTTGGCTAGAGAAAATCAAGCCACCATCAAAATGATTGATGTAGTAGAAGCAGAAAAACCTAGAGTGATTCAACTTTTTGGACAAAATACAGACAGTTTAGTACAATCTGCCAAGTATTGTGAAGACAAGTGTGAAATTTTAGACTTTAATCTTGGTTGCCCTGCCGCTAAAATTATCAAACAAGGTGCCGGCTCTGCTTTATTAGAGAGACCAAATAAGATTAAAGAAATTGTTCAAGCTTTGTCACAAGCAGTTAGAATTCCAGTAACTGTCAAGATTCGTTTAGGAATTAGAACGGGTTCTATTAATGTAATTAAAATTGCTCAGATTTGTGAGGAAGCTGGAGCAAAGATGATTGCTGTACATGCCAGAACACAAAAACAAGGATATACTGGTAAGGCTGATTGGAATTGGATAAAAAAAGTTAAAGAAAATGTTTCTGTCCCTGTTGCTGGAAACGGAGATGTTAAATCAGTAGAAGATTATGTCAGAATGAAAACTGAGACTGGTTGTGATTATGTCATGATTGGTCGAGGAAGTCTCGGAAATCCTTACTTGTTTAAACAAATTGCAGATTATAATAAGACCGGCAAGTATACAGAAAGAAGTAAAGTGCAACAAGTAAAAGATTTCTTTGCTTATTTAGAATTAGCACAAAAATATAACATCCACTTTAACAATGTTAAATTTCATGCTCAAGCTTTTACTAAAGGAATTCCAAAATCCACACAACTACGAGATAGTCTTTCACAAATTAAAAATATTCCCTCTTTAAAAAAAGAAATGTTGACTTTTTTGTCTCAAGTAAAAGAGTTAGAAAAATAAGTAAGTAAATCCTTTTTCTATCTTGTGATTTAAGAATGTCTCACTATGAACTACCCCTAGAAAAAACAGTAAAGTACACTTTAATGTATCAACAAGATAAAGGCCAACCACTAAGTTATGTGCCAACAGATAATTACCTGCAAAGATTCATGCAACATAGAACTGACGTAACTAGATTTATTCCTAATCAAGGAATGAAAAAATTTCCTAAAAGTGGAAATGAAGGATTGTATGGATGGACTTATAAAAATAAAGACGGAGCCATTAGAATAAGAGACGATTTGATGGGAGCAATGAAAATGGAAGTTGATATTCATGAATCAATTCACACTCCCGATGAATATGAAACTAGAGTTATAACTTGGTGGATTATGGCTGGTATGTTTAAACGTAGAACAACTTACCATAAAGGAGTAAAAGAATATTTCCGCTAAAACAAAATTATTATAAACTTCAAAGTATTACCTTCCTGTGTCATCATTGGATGAAACGTTTTTTGAACTTCCCGGTTCTTCCATCAGAGGTATCCCGCTCTGTTCTAGTAATAATAAGCGTCTAAGACTTGGTTTTATAGAAGTTGGTTGTCATCCAAAAGGAAAGTACGGACAATTAAGAGATAAGAGAAAATTCTTAAAACAATTCTGGCAAGAAGAATACAAAAAACCATACGGACTAAACTGGACCCCACAAATGTATCGGGCATTAGTTCATTATGATCCACATAGAAATACTCAACCACCAATAGGAGAACTTCAAACTGATTTAACTATAACTTATCAATATATCACTCCAGAAATGTTAGCATCGTTAAGCGAAGATGAACGTAGAACAATCGCAAAGTATGTTACACATGTACACGATGAAAGAAGAGCAAAAGATTTGTTACACACGTTAGAAGGAATATTGCACACAAATGATGCCGAAAGATTACATCGGTTAATAATAGAAAGAAACGGAACCAGATTATCTAGAATAAAAGGTAAGATGGCTGAAATATTGGGATTAAAAGACTTTGAAAGATCTATACCTTCAGGAATGAACTTATATCAAAACGGAGAAATTGAATACTTTACAGAAAGATACAGAAATGGAACTGAAATCGATGGCATTCTAACCTTCTATGCCCAAGAAAGATTTATTGAGTTAACAGAAAATCTTAGAAAATTAAATCATTTAGTTGTAAGAGATCGTTGGCATCAATAATAAACATAATTTTCAACTTGTTTTTTTAGTTATCTAAAAGATTTCTGTAAAAACTTTGTCCAAAATCTTTGATCATAACCAACTAACTCAACGTAAGATAACCCTGTAATTTTCTTCTTACCTTTACTACCTTGAACATCACAAGCACCTTCCCAATAAGCCAGGGGTGTAGCCATCACTCTTTCCAATTCTTGATCCTTTACTGCAGGAATTACCCTCAAAGAAAGGTCTAATTTAGGAATATTAATTTCCCATTCAGAAGGATATATTATTTTTGTTTTATCACTTTTCCAAGATCCTAAAGGATTAATTTTAAAATCCTTAATAGAAAGATTGATTGCATTGGAATCCTGATCAATATAAGTTCCGCCCATTTGATGAACTACTCCCCTTTTATTCTTAAGAACAAATAACATTAACTCTGTTTTATCATCAAGAATAATACTAAACCAGTCCCATCCCTTTAATGGAGAATGATGTGGAAGATTCATTTTTTGGTGGTCAAACCAACTTAAACCGGAAAGCTTATACTTTTGACTACCAAAATTTAGAGTACCATTAGTCTTTAATCTGCTAAAAGTAAGGTAATATGTTCTTTGTTCAGGATTCTTAACCATTACAGAATAACCCTCCTCAAAATGTTTGACGATTTTCTTTAACGGAATTAACTTAAGATTTAAATGAACTAGATCATTATTACTTTTAAGATTAAAACTTTTATTGAAAGAAAGATTTGTTTTTTCCAGACCTAACTGAAGTTTATCATAATTAATTTTCTGTGGGTGCTTTAAACCCGTATCTTGATAAGTATAGAATTCTCCGGAATTTTTATCTGTAAGTGCAAAATGAAAAACTAGGAATGGCTCTGTTCTTATTTTAGAAAACGGAAACGGACCAATCCTTAAAACAGAAGGATGAAACTTAAAGATACAAAATTCATAACCAAACCTCTGCTTTTTCCGTTTGCCCTTGTTTTTAGTTTCTTCTAAATGTCCAGTGAAGTACCACCATTCTAAAGGTATATTCTCCTTAGGCAAAACATCTTGAGGAAAAGTAACTTTTCTTTTTTTAATTGGATCTAATCCTATATTATTTAACTTAAACTTTTTACTTAATTGCCGGTTAAATTTAAGTTCTTCCTTCTCCATTAAATTTAATAAAGAGTCTTCAGCAGAAATTAATCTTTTACTAACAATATTTAATGCTGTTCGTATTGACATCATTAGAAATAAATTGGTATTGCTTTTATAACTTTGTCACTGCGACTAAAAGAAAATTATTATAAAGTTAAAAAAAGCTTGAACGGTACTCTATTCTTCTTTTCGCTTCAAACGAGTCATATAACCAGATACAACATTACGTAACTTTTTACTACCTACATCAGTGTATTGATTAGTTATAGCCTTATTTTGATCGAAATCAGCAGAGAACTTGTCTCCGTGTTTAGCTAAAAGTTCCCTTGTTTTCCTTTTGATGAATGTGGTTTTAATTCTTCCCATAATATGGACTAAATAAAGGGGGTGTTTTATAAATCTTTCTCTCTAAAATGGGAACTACCTCAGTATACCATTTAGTAATATTTATATACTAATCTATACATCTCCCCTTTATGGTAATACTCTTTGATCAATTTAATTTACCAGAAGATATCTACAAGATAGTTTTTGCTACAGAACAACAAGAAGTAGTAGCTAAAATGTTAATAAAATATATGTGGGACAACGGCGGAGAAATTGGTAAAACTGAGATGAGTCTTTTCGCTAATAAACTTCATGATGGTGAAACTATAAAAGATAAGGGCAGATCCCCCCTTGATAAAGAGACCATGATATCTTATAACAAAAGACAATTTTATGACCGTATTCTAACTCCAATGCGAGGTATGGGTTTGATTGATTATGATTTATACAAAAAGACGTACAAAGTTTCTGATAAGTTTAACAAACTAATGATTAAGATTGGTTTAACTTGGTTAAGAGAATTAGAAAAAAATAAAAAATAAAGGATTTCTTAAATACATACACAGTATACATAATGTTTATTACCCTCAGTTATTGTATTAGCGTATGTATCACAACTTGATGCTCTTAATAAATAAGGAATAGCTTCAACTCCTTCACTTGGTTTTGTGATAGTATTGTTAAAAAATTCAAATGCAAGCAAACATTCTTTTTTAAGGGGTACTACTTCCGTACCATCATCAAACCCAGCCTTTTCACACGCATTATCACAATTTTCATCGTCCAGTGCATAGGTTGTTACCATTCCTTGACGAATGACATTT
>Ga0210006_1000757_pt1 | contig 23983 bp, 24 predicted proteins | sample CryGey02umfilter_2_FD_185452 | JGI IMG/M metagenome (GOLD analysis project Ga0210006, IMG submission 185452) | Groundwater microbial communities from aquifer in Utah, USA - Crystal Geyser 4/10/14 0.2 um filter (SPAdes) (version 3) | ecosystem: Environmental > Aquatic > Deep subsurface >... | reverse complement strand
TAGCACTAGACTTTGTATTTATTAAACGTGAATTGAATCTTAACAACTAAACGAGGAGGTTTTCAATGCATGTTCCGATCGCACCACTTCCCGATGTACTTGCTGATTTTACAGTCTTGCACTACGTTCTTAGTACACTTTACTTTGTCGTTTTTGCATGCAGTGCTATATGCTTTTTAAGAAAAGAAAAACCACGAGCAGCAACAATGATGCTAGGAATTACCCTCATTGCCGGGTATCTTGGGCTGTACATGTTTCTTGTAATAATTCTTAACGGTATTCTGGCTTATGTTCCTGCATACCAAAAGGGTTTTGTGAAGATAATGAACCTTGGAACCGATATTGCCCCCTTTTAAAAGGTAATACGCTCAATAAAAAAGGCATGGGTCCGCGTTTAGCGAAACCCATGCCTTTTGTGATTCCCTCCTCCGAATGTTCTCACCAGTAACTCCAAAACTTTTGCACAGCTGCCCACTCTGGGTCAGACATGGGATTTGTCATCCCATTTGGGCCTTTGTTATGAATACGTGCAATACGCTCCCACTCACGATTTGCAATCGCCCCTGGTGCATAACGAGCCATGTATGCTTCGATGACTTTTATTGCATAATCCGGCTTGACACAATCTTCAAACGTTCCTCCTAAACCAGATCTTGCAACCGCATCTCCCCAGTATTGACTGGAGATCTGGTAACAACCGATCGTGTAAAAAGTCCGTGCAGTTGGTGCATGGTAATCGGTACGCGTTGCTGTAGTGCAATCCGGTATCGTACCTGACTCTGTCCGATATAACGCAAACAAAAATCGCTGGTATTCAGGGTCGGATGTATGCGCCGTAATTACCTGCCGCATAAACGCATCACTTGGCTTTACATTTCCACCGGATGAACCAGCAGCTGACTGCGTTTGGTACTGAGTATTTGACGTCTCACTACTCGCACCTTGCGCAGAGAGGCCACCTGAAGACACACTTGTACCACAGGAACCTTTTACGGTCCAAACCTGTGAATATGCTGTCCCACTGGCACACTGGATTGAGCAGTAAAGCCCACTATTAAACTTCGTGTCATCGCCCAAATCGCTTCCTTGACAACTCCCACCCATTACCGGTGAGCCTTGCTGTGCAACTTGTTGTGTTTGAACGGACGGTTGCGATTGGGCAACTTGCTGCGGCTGCGACATTGCTTGCGGTTGTGTAATTAGTTTCAGCAATGCATTATTCTGTGGCTGAGAAATGATTCCACTAATATTTGGTAGCTGCGGAACATTATTTACTCCAGCCGGTTGGTTCGAACCAAGTTGAATGTATCCGACCAAACCCACAACGATTAATAACCACACAATAATGAGGACTCTTCCCATATACACCTCCTAAAATGGTTGCAACGTAAAAGTGCAATAAACGATCAATGATTTCTTAATCCCATAGGAATTAATGTGCGTCTATTATACGTGCCAAACGCAAAGATTGTCTGAGAATTATCCCCGCGATGTCAAAACGTTTATGGTTGATAGCAAAGCCATCCAGTACTTAAGCCTCCACGTTTTGTATAATACGCACAATATGTTTGATCTTGACGTTTTGCTCGAATATCTCAAAGTCCTTATCTGGCCAATTATGATCGTATATGTAGTCGAAACGTTCAGACGACAAATTGCGCAGTTTATTAACCGATTATCAAAAGCGCAATTACCTGGTGGATTTGTGTTTGATGCCGAAAAGCAAAAAACGCAGGAGATATAGTTGTCCCAAATCAAATTGTCGTAAAGAGACAACTTAAAAGCTATCCCTATAGCAACAAACTGACCAGTTAGATCTCATAGTAAAGTCAGTTTGTTTTAGGATAGCTATAACTCCCAAACAGGAGGAGCAGGCGGAAAAAACTCTTGAGACTCAGACTACTAGTTCCAATGATGATGAACTTGCCTTAAAAGATATGCAGATCGATTTTGAACGTACATATAACCTTATCTTTGGCAGCCAGTTATGGTTACTTCATGTTTTACGCAATACACCGAGTGGTATCCCAAGTTCTGACCTTGTTCAATATTTTGCACAACAAAAACAACAATTTCCAGAAATGTTTGAAAATTGGATGCTTGAAAACTACCTGCAACTACTATTTAAAAAAGGTTTTTGCGAACTTAATGAACCAACACAATCGTATAAAATTACTTCACGAGGAGTTGCATTCTTGTCCTACATTTCAGACCTTGGCTACTCTCTTTCAAAACCGTTATAATAATGCTATGCAGATTCAACAATTTGCTCAAAAAGCACTGGTAACTCGTGAAAACTCAATTCTTTTAATTCACTATTCTGCGAACAAATACGGCAACGAGAATTCAATTACAGGAACGTGGGGCTTCCAGGCGGAAGGATTGAGTTTGGTGAAAAACCAGATGAGGCACTCATACGTGAAGTTCAAGAAGAAACAGGAATAACCTGCAAACCCGGCAGACCATTTTACGTGTGGAACTGGGAATATAACAAAGAAAATGACTTTGTACAAATTAATGTAATCATGCGCGAATGCACATACGTAAGCGGCGATATTATCGAAAAACACGTTGACGGTGAATCAACAATCGATAAGATTGAATGGGTAAAATTATCAGAAGTCTTAAAACTTCCCATCACCCACGATCAGAAAGAAGGTATTGAGTTGTGGTTTTCACTGCCTACTTAGCCTCTCAGTACTCTCGAGTCGAGTTTGATCGGCCTCAAAATTACGATTTCCAAAACCGTACACATGCTATATTCGTCCTTGAGAGGAAGTCGAATTTCGTTTGGCCTGAAATTGCTCTATATAATCTTCCTTCTCACTATATGCCCAATCATTAGCTTCGGGATGTTCAAGATGAGTAATCTCATGATTTATAAGTTCTGCTAGAGTTTTATCTATTGATTCTTCAACCTTCCACGGACAAATGATAACTTCATTCCTATCTGGTCGATATTCCCCCCAACATCCGGCGTGTACAAAATAGACCGTATACTGTTTTGATTCTTTAATTACAGGTTTTGGAGCCGTCGCATACCACCACATCAACCATAACCACCGTAGAGGATTTGGCCAAAAAACACGCACACCTTCGGGATTCCAACTACGAGCATGTACTATCATATCAAACGAATGACGAAAATCTCTTATTAAATTGTATTTATAAATAATCTTGTACTGCATAAGTGGTGAGTGAGAGGGTGCAGCCTCTCACTCAATATTCACTCTAGCAGTCTCAGTACACTCTTACAAATCATAGGTATAGTTAGCCGTATGAATATTCAAAATTTCGCTCCAAAAGCTCTGGTTACTAAAGATAATTCAATTCTTTTAATTCACTACTCCGAAAACAAATATGGTAATGAAAACTCAATTACGGGAACCTGGGGACTTCCTGGTGGCAGAATTGAAATGGGTGAAAAACCTGACGAGGCCATGGTGCGGGAAGTACAAGAAGAAGCAGGAATTACCTGCAAACCAGGTAGACCTTTTTATGTGTAGAACTGGCAGTATCAAAAAGAAAATGACTTAGTACAAATCAACGCCATTATGCGCGAATGCGAGTATGTAAGGAGTAAAGTACACTACGAGCATATTGATGGCGAATCAACCATCGATAAAATTGAATGGGTAAAATTATCGGACGTAATGAATCTCCCTCTCATCCACGACCAGAAAGGAAGGGATTGAGTTGTGGATATCAACTGTTTGTTAGACCTTCAAGGTCTAACTATCCTCAAATATGAGATCTTCTATTCCTGCTTCTTTGTCAGAGTTAATTTTAGAGTCAACAAATGATTTGTATTCAGCTGATCCATTAGCTGATTGAACCCAATACTGAAGATCCCTTAAGTTTACTATTTTACTTCTAAAGTTCTTGATATCTATCCACACGTTGAGACTTGAGAATGGATACAAGTATGGTTGTCCGGGATTAAGATGAATATACCGAGAAACTTGCAGAATAGAAGCTTCTGTTTCTACCGTCTTACGCTTATACCTTCCCTGAAATAAAACTCCATTCCTATGGTATTTTGCATTGAAATACCTTGTATAGCTATTGGAGACATCAGACATGTACTTTGCAATTCCATCAAATGTTAGCCCACGAAGCAAAAGATGAAAATGGTTTTTCATCAAACAGTAGGAAATAATATTCACTCGGTTTGTTAGACCTTGAAGGTCTAACAAACCTTTATCCTTATGCAGTTGAAGAGACACTGAGTGGGGACCTTTAAGGTAATAAGACAACGTCTCTTCAAAGCGCATAAAATCAAATGTGTCCATAAACACTACGCGTTTATCTACCCCACGATTAAAAACATGGTAATAACAACCTTCACTGCTCCCAGTATTGTTCAATCGAAATCTTTTGTCTTCCACCTTTTTTGAACTTGTTAGACCTTCAAGGTCTAACAACAACTATACTATTATATAGCTATCCTAAAACAAACTGACTTTACTATGAGATCTAACTGGTCAGTTTGTTGCTATAGGGATAGCTTTTAAGTTGTCTCTTTACGACAATTTGATTTGGGACAACTATAGCTCGCACACACTAAACCCACACTCCTTACACTTCCAGCAATTGTGTTCGTGGAAGAGAATTTTGCCACAATCAGGGCATTTGCGCTCTTCTTCCTCAGACTTTGATCCCCCATCTCCAAACTCAAACACCTGCTCACTTTTTGTTGCGTCACGATACACAGTCAGTCCCTTACATCCAAGTTTCCATGCATGAATATAGGCATCCTTGATATCTTCAGGAGTTGCCGTTGATGGCATGTTTACCGTTTTTGTAATCGCATTGTCAGTCCATTTCTGAAACGCCGCCTGCATACGAATATGATCTCTCCAGTTAATATCATGAGCCACTTTAAACACTCGTTTTACGTCGTCGGGAACCTCATCTATTCCCTGCACACTTCCATGGTTTGTTAGGATTTTTTGCATCAGCGCATCACTATAAACTCCAGCATCTTTGAGCCGATCTTTTAATTTCTCATTCATGGTTTTAAGCCGCATGCCACCCAAAATATTTTGCTCATACGCCAACGCAAAATGAGGTTCAATCGCAAAACTAGTTTCACAAATAACTGCATTACCGCTACTTGGTGGGAATGTAAGTAACGCCACATTTCGAGGTTGAACCTTTTTACCAGCCCATATAGAATCTTTTACCAATGGGAATGCACCCTTTTCTTTAGCAATTTCAACTGAAGACTCAAACGCAGCCTGATACATGGCCCTAGTAACCTTTTCGGCTAACTCATACGCTTCTTCAGAATCGTAGGCAATATCTAAATCGATGAGTGTATCTGCCCATCCTACACAACCCATTCCAAGCCTTCGATGCGCTCGTACAGTATCATCAACTTCTTTCACCGGAAACCACGACGCATCTATTACATTATCCATAAGTCTTGTTGCAACTTTCATGACCTTGGCCAATCGCTTGTATTCAAACTTTCCGTCTTTAACAAACTTTGTAAAATTAACATAGCCCAAATTACAGGATTCGTACGGATATAACGGAACTTCACCACACGGATTTGTTGCTAAAATCATTCCGCGTTTTTTAAGAAGTGGGTTTGCAAGTGCAGTCCCACGATTCATCGCTGACAAATTGAGAATTCCAGGATCACCCGTTGACCATGCTAATTGGGCCGCCAAATCAAGAATTGAACGCGCTTTTACCGTGTTTTCAACCTCACCAGTACGTGGATTGACCAAATCCCAATTCTTACCCTCAATCGCTGCCTCCATAAATTCGTCAGTAATCCCAATAGAGATATTTGTTTTAGATAAATACCCATCGTTTTGTTTTGCAGAAATAAAATTAAAAATATCGGGATGATTTGCATTCAGAACTGCCATGTTTCCACTTTCGTACCTGCCTTCTTGCCTGAACATACTTGTCATAAGATCAAACATTTCAATAAGTCGAACCGGCCCAGCTGCAAGGTCGGGTATGCCATTAACCGTATCTCCTTCAGGACGAATATTTGAAAAGTTATATCCACAGCCCCCACCGTTTCGTTTAATCTGGGTTGACTGATGAAGGATTTTAAAAATGTCGTCAATATCATCTTCAAGGGGCCACACAAAGCAATTTGCAAGCTGTGAACGATCTTTACCTGAATTGGTAAGCGTCCGTGTTCCCGGCAAAAAATCAAAACTCACCATTGTTGATAAAAACTTTTCGTACCATTCCTTTTTCTTTTTTTTACCTTTCTCTACATCACTTAATGCCTTCGCCACGCGCTCAAGCATGTGCCGTGGTGTTTCAATCGTTTCACCTTTCTCGTTCCGTTTTAAGTATCTACGCTTAAGAATATAGAGCGTGTTGTACGACAAACCAATATCATCTTCAATTCCCAACGATTCCTTGTCTTTGGTCGCGTGCCTTTGATTCTCTCGGTACAAAATGAACTCTTTTGAAACTTTTGCATGACCATGTTCGATAAGGATCTTTTCTACTGCGTCTCCAATCTCAACTGTTGTAAGAGTCTTTTTCTGTGGGAATGTATTAATAAGATGCAATAACACTTCCTCCGAAAGAAGTTCTGCACGTTTTTTATCCGTTCCTCCTACCTTTTCAACCGCGAGCCAAATCGACCGCGCAATTTTGTTATGGTCAAACCCCTGCTTGTCTCCGTTGTTTTTTGTAACTGATTTAAATGGAATAGTGGGCATATGGATATTACTCATCGAGTTGATAGGTTCGACTGCTCAGTGGCGTTAAATTTACTTTTGATTGAATCGTTTGTGTGTCTTTTGTTGCTTCTTGACTTCCAACGCTTAAAACCTGCATGTCACGGCTTCCATCGCGATAAATCGTTACCCCTTTGCACCCAAGCTTCCACGCAAGCTGATAGACCTCTTTTACATCATCAACCGTTGCAGTTTTTGGCATATTGATGGTTTTTGAAATTGCATTATCGGTATACTTTTGGAACGCTGCCTGCATCTTTACATGAAACGTAGGGGAAATTTCATGCGCAGTCACAAAGAGTTTTTGAATCTCCGCCGGCACTTGTTTAATACCCTGAACAGAACCATGAGCTGAAACTTGCGCTAAAACCTCATCGTTATAAAAACCATGCTGTTTTGCGAGTTGTTCAAAATATGCATTGACATAAAACACTCCTTTAGCATCGACAACATTCTTTCTAAACGCAACAGCAAACATAGGTTCAATACCGCTTGATGCATCAGCCACCATACTAATGGAACCCGTTGGCGCAATACTGGTGCGTGCGGCATTTCGAATCTTGACCTTAAGGTTTTTGTAGATACTTAAATCGTAATGGGGAAATACACCTTTTTCTTTTGCAAGCTCAACGGACGCATCGTACGCTGTATCATTTATAAACTTCATGACTTGCTCTGCAACTACAAGCGCTTTAGGCGTGTAATACGATACTCCGAGCTGAATGAGCATATCGGAAAATCCCATAATACCAAGCCCAATTCGCCTATTTCCTTTGGCCATTTCGTCAATCTGAGCAACAGGATAATCGCCTAAATCAACACCATTATCCATAAACCGTGCAGCTAAACGTGTTACACGTTCTAGTTCCGTAAAATTAATGTTGCCATCAGAAACCATAAGCGCAAGATTGATCGAACCCAAATTGCACACGTCGTACGGATGCAACCATTGCTCACCACAAATATTAGTCGACTCTAATGGGCCAAGACCAGGTAGCGAATTGTTTTTATTTGCGTTATCCAAAAACAACATGCCCGGATCACCGTTATCCCATGCTAAGGAAGTTATGACATCAAATAATCCTTGAGCACTCAACGTATGAACTACCTCTTTTGTTCGTGGATTAATAAGCTTGATTTCTTTTCCCTTTTCTACCGCTCTCATAAATGTGTCTGTCGTGCCGACTGACACGTTAAACGTTGTTAACACATGTCCACCACGTTTTGCATGAATAAAATCAAGAATATCGGGGTGATCAACATTTAACACTGCCATACTTGCGGCCTTACGATGGCCACCCATACCAATCACCTGATTTGATGTATCGATAACGTGCATAAACGATATAGGCCCCGTAGAAAGCCCTCCAGACGACGCAACATAATCACCAGACGGACGAATGTGCGAAAAGTTATATCCAACTCCGCCGCCTGCTTTTTGCGTAATAATTGCCGACTGCTTAATTGTCTCGTAGATTGATTCAACACTGTCTTCGATCGGAAGAACGTGACAATTCGAAAGTGGTCCTCCAAAACCAGCGTTACGAAGGTAACTCCCACCTGGAATAAACTTACGCTGAGCCATTACATCATAAAACTCCCCTTGCTCTGCTTCGATTGCCTTTTTGTTTAATTTATAACGGGCATCTACATTCGCAATTGCACGTGCGACCCGCTCAAAAAGTTGCTTGGGATTTTCACTCGGGTTTCCATTAGCATCCTTTCGTAAATGCCGCGCCTTTAGCGCCCTGAGGGCATTTAGAGGAAGTTCTAACTCATCGTCAATACCAAGACTTTTGCGTTCTTGTCGAAGTTGTTCACGATTCTTACGATACAAAATAAATGATTTTGCAACGTCAAAATGCCCTGCTGCCATAAGACATTGCTCGACAATATCTTGAATTTGTTCAACTTCTGGTACTTTAACTCTCGTCTTTTTTAGAATTTCGACCACAATATCACTCAAGCGAATAGCTTCTTTTTCATCAAAAGCAGAAACCGACTTACCCGCTTTATATATTGCGCTAACAATTCGACTACGGTCAAAAGAAACAATTCGACCGTCTCGTTTTTTTATGGTAGTTACCTGTGTTGGACTCATTTAAAACTAATAAGTTTTTTTAAGAATGATTACATTCTAATTCGTCTCAAGCTTCTTTGTTTTACTGGTTGCCATGACTTGAAACATCTTTGAACCATCTCGATACACTGTTACTCCCTTACAGCCTTCTTTCCATGCAAGCATATATGCTTGTTTTACATCCTCAACCGTTGCGTTGTGAGGCATGTTAATAGTTTTACTTACTGAATTATCTACATATTGTTGCCACGCAGCTTGGATTTTTACATGAAATTTCCAATCAATATCGTGAGTGGTAACAAATGTTTTTTTCATATCCATAGGAATCTCTTCGATGTTTTGGACGCTTCCCCCATTTGCAATTATTTTATCTATCAAGGATTTTTTATATAAATTTCGATCTTTCAATGCTTGCTCAAAGACTGGATCAACATACGTTAATGTTTCGGTTGGCCTATTTTCACTCGCCTTTTCGTACGTAGTTCTTCGCTCATAACCAAGCGAAAAGGCAGGTTCAATCCCAGAAGTCGTATTAGCTATCATTGAAACCGTACCAGTCGGCGCAATGGTAAACATCGTGCAGTTTCTATACGTTTCAGCCGTCCCTTTGTAGGTAGAGATATCAAAATTTGGAAACGGTCCACGGATTTTTCCAAGTTCAAGGGAGGCTTTTTCCAGTTCTCCCTTAATGAATTTTGCCATTCTGCGCGCAAAACGAACTCCTTCCATTGAGTTGTAGGATATTCCAAGCATAAAAAGTACGTGTCCAAACCCAATGACCCCCGCCCCAATTTTGCGATTTCCGTATCGCACCATTTTTTCTGTCTCTGGCAAGATATACGTATTTACCTCAATCATATTGTCGAGAAAACGAACAATTGTATGTGCTGTTTTTGCAAGTACATCCCAATCCACGCGCCACTCCTTTCCATCTTTTACCATATGGGCGAAAAGATTGATGGACGATAAGTTACAACTTTCAAAAGGTAAAAGCGGCTGTTCACCACACGGATTAGTAGCGTTAAGAATCCCAAGTGATGGTGTAAAATTGTCCTCCTCTGTTCGATCCAAAAACATAAGACCTGGATCTCCGCTAATCCACGCATGCTCGGCTATCAGATTAAACAATTTTCGTGCTTTGATTTTTTGAACCTCTTCCCCATTTCGTGGATTTATCAGCGACCACATCTTATCTTCTGAAACCACTTCCATAAATTGCCGCGTTACCCCCACGGAGATATTAAAATTCTTAATCGTCTGATCTTCATCTTTGACACGAATAAATTCCATAATATCAGGATGTGTTACATCAAGAATTCCCATATTTCCACCGTGCCTTTTTGCCCCCTGCATGACTTTGGATAACGCTGCTGAATATGCCTGCAAAAAATCAACAGGACCTGACGCAGCTTGTAACACTCCTCGAACCTTATCACCATGTGGACGAATCTTTGAAAAGTTAAATCCTGTTCCGCCGTAATTTTTTTGGACAATTGCCGCTTTGCCCAAATTTTCAAAAATCGAAGTGATAGAATCTTCTACTGGTATGACAAAACAAGGTGAAAGTTGGTTTGCTGCTGATGGATTTCCTGCCTCAAAAAGCGTACTTCGAGTAACAATGAGCCGGTTTTCACGCATCGACTCAAAAAAATCTTTACGCGTAAACTCAACCGCAGATTCATTACCCCAATTAAGTTCAGCTTTTGCCATATGGTTTGCAACACGCAAGTATATTTCACCCGGTGTTTCAATGATTTTTCCTTCTGCATCTGTCATCGAACACTTTGATACAAGCGTTTTTTTTGCATTCGGTGACATCTTCGGTTCCGTTACATAGCTTGGTTTTGTTATTTTTTGTTTGATTGGCATCTGTGTTATTCCTTGTTTTATCTCTCAGCACATAAGCATTTTTGAGAATTTACTACCCTTGTATACGCCACCTTGCATGGTTACATCTCTCTACGTATTCCGTAATGTGCCATTAACTACATTTTGTATGTCCACATGAAAGACATAAAAAACACCCTTCCTGAAAAGCAACGGGACCAGCTCCGCACTCTGGACAGTAAATCATACTAAACTCGCCTGTAGTTTTAATTTCTGATTCAGACACGTGCATTGTTTGAGCAGTCTTTTCTTCGATTTGCATAAATAACACCTCCTTTACGACTTATGTGTTCCAATGGTTAACACCTGTGTCTCACGACTATTATCACGATATACGGTAACCCCTTTACACTTCAGATCAAATGCTAATTCATATACATGTTCTACATCTTCGACGGTTGAATGTTCTGGCATATTCACCGTTTTTGTTATGGCGTTGTCAGTGTTTTCTTGAAACGCGGCTTGCATTTTTATGTGCCATTCAGGTGAAATTTCATGCGCAGTTACAAAAACCTTTTGTACCTGTTCGGGAACTTGTTCAATATGAGAAACCGAACCATGTGTAGCGACCAAATCCATAAGCTCATTCGAGTAAAATTCTTGCTTCTTTGCTATCTGAGCAAAAACAGGATTCAACTCAATCAGTTTTGTATCCCCCATTGTTTCCATATGTTGACGAGTATAGGCTAGTGCAAAAAATGGCTCAATCCCGCCAGAAACGCCAGCAACTAAACTGGTGGTCCCTGTTGGGGCAATTGTTGAAATCGTGCAATTACGCATCCGATCATAACCCAAATCCTTAAACGTACTTTTATCAAAATGTGGAAAACTTCCTTTTTCTTCGGCTAGTTTTCGTGACTCATCACGTCCGATTTCGGTAATATGTTTCATGATGTTGCGTGCCAAATCCAAAGCCTCTTCAGAGTCATAGGCAACCTCAAGATACGCAAGCATATCGGCAAAACCCATAACCCCAAGACCAATCCTTCGGTTGCCCAAATTTACGTCATACATCTGCTCAACGGGGTATTCATTAAGATCAATCGTATTATCCAAAAACCTAACCGCAAGTCGCACAACACGCTCAAACTGATTCCAATCGATTTGATATGCACCATTTTGCTCAGACAAAAGACGTGGTAGAACTATCGAACCAAGCGTACATGCCTCAAACGGAAGAAGCGGTTGCTCACCACATTGATTCACCGACTCAATTCGACCAACACCAGGCACAGTATTGTGCCTATTAATCTCGTCGATAAATATTACGCCAGGCTCCGCACTTTTATGGGCACTTTCAGCTATTTGTCTAAAAAGCTTTCGAGCATTGACGGTACTCCACACTTTACCGTCTCGTGGATTAATAAGATCAAAATCACTATCTGACTTTACTGCTTGCATAAATTGGTCGGTAATGGCAACGGAGATATTAAAATTGGTTAACTGCGAATAGTCCCGTTTTGCATCAATAAATTTGAAGATATCTGGGTGGTCAACGCGTAAAACTCCCATATGTCCCGCATGCCTGATCGAACCAATATTTAGAATTATCTCACTACTAAAGTCAAAAAGTCTCATGAAAGAGATCGGTCCTGTTGCAGGTTTACCCGTTGAAATTATGATGTCTCCTTCGGGTCTAATATGTGAAAAATCGTATCCGACAGCAGCTCCAGCACGATGCACAAGCGCCGCATTGTGAAGCGTCCCGTAAATTGAGGTCAAATGATCTTCGATAGGAAGAACAAAACACGCAGAGAGAATCTTGTTAGATCGCCCAGCATTACGCATTGGAGTACCCGAAACAAACGTAAGGGAGGACAAAATATCATAAAAATCTTTTTCAACATCTTCGGCTGATCGGCTCTGAGGGTATTTATTTTCAACTGACGCTATCGTTTTTGCAATACGTCGAAACATCTCTTCGGGAGATTCAACAACATTGCCACTATCGTCCTTACGTAAATATCGTTTTTCCAATACGGTCAAACCATTTTCGGAAATATCAAGCGATGTTGTTACGTTACTCATATGAAGTAATAAGAATATCCGTAATACACCTCACAGCATAACCGGAACAACTTATACTAATCATCATAGAAAAATCGTAGTTTTAGTCAACAGGAGTTTATGCGTGTGGCTCAACTCAAAAAGAGTGCTTGGTATTCGGTTCATCATATGGGCGGATACTAACCTACAAGCAGTTTTACTACTGACAAGAAGCTCAAATTACCCTTTACAATACCGCGCACATACTGTATAGAGAAGCTCACAGTGTCGGAAGGATATGAATTCACCAGAAAAATAACGCAATAACTGATGACAAATTCAAACAACGACAGATGGACATAAGCCTCGTATAGAACATTCGAACATACTCTATGAAAATCTACACAAAAACAGGAGACTCGGGAAAAACTTCTCTTTACAGCGGTGAGCGAGTCCCCAAAAACGACGTTACAATTGCCTGTCTCGGATCAATCGATCAACTTAACGCTTCCCTTGGTGTAGTCACTTCTCAACTTAAACAAACAACAATAACCGACGATGTGGTACATCGTTTGCACACAATACAACGAAAACTCTTACTACTTGGAAGTAGCATCGCAGGCTCAACCTTAACGTTAGATGTAACCGATGTGACACAACTTGAAGAATCAATCGACTACTTTACCAACCATCTTCCACAACTTACTAGTTTCATATTACCTGGAGGAAGTGTTGCGGCCAGTTCATGCCATATGAGCCGAACGATTTGTAGGCAAACTGAAAGAATTATCGTTACCCTCAATGAAGCAAACAAACAAAGTCCCATAGTTTTGCAATATATTAATCGGCTGTCGGATTATCTGTTTACGCTCGCACGATATATAAACATGTTTGAAGGTGCAGGAGAAATTACGTGGGATCGAAATACGCGCTAAATGCAACCAGCTACTTAGTGTCTACGTAAAAATGCTGGGGTGTCATACTCGTCATCTGAATTGTCTTTAGTAACCTCTGTAACTTGTGGCCTTACTATGGTACTCCCAACGGTAGGCTGCATAACCGCTTGCTGGCGAATGCGCGCGTGAATATTTACACGGTCTTTACTTCTTGGAGAATCAAAACCCGTTGCGATAACCGTAATCTTAATAGTATCTTTTTGTTCCTCATTTACCGCGGCTCCAAAAATAATGTTTGCATCAGGATCAGCAGCTGCACTAATAACTTCAGCCGCCTTATTTACTTCAGATAATGTTAGGTCAATTCCTCCAACAACATTGAACAATATTCCCTTTGCACCATCAATTGAATTTTCTAGCAAAGGACTGTTAATTGCTTCTTGTGCAGCCTTAACTGCGCGGTCCTCACCCGACCCATATCCAATACCCATCAAAGCACTACCCGCTTCAGACATAATACTTTTGACGTCAGCAAAGTCACGGTTTATCAAACCAGGAAGTACGATAATATCAGATATACCCTGCACTGATTGACCAAGTACCGAATCTGCGACCTTAAATGCATCAAGGAGCGGCCGATTTTCATCCATAATTTCGAGCAATCGTTGATTGGGGATTGTGATAAGTGCATCAACTTTATCTCGCATCTCATCAAGTGCCTTTTCAGCATTCGCCATACGTCTGGCACCTTCAAAACTAAATGGTTTTGTTACTACGCCAACAGTAAGTGCACCTTTTTTCTTTGCAATCTCAGCAATAAACGGTGCAGCTCCAGAACCAGTTCCACCACCCATACCTGCAGTAATAAATACCATGTTTGTCCCTTCGAGATGCTTTTCAATTTCATCAACGCTTTCTTCGGCTGACTCTCGACCAACCTCAGGATTTCCACCTGCTCCAAGTCCTTTTGTGAGCTCTTTTCCGATTTGAATCTTGTTTGGTGCAGGAGAAATAGCAAGATCCTGAGCATCGGTATTTACGGTAATAAACTCAACACCCGCAATGTTTTGTTCTTCCATCATTGTCTTTATGGTGTTTGAACCCCCTCCACCAACACCTATTACCTTAATACGCACGAATTTTTCAACTTCAGGTTTAATCAACATATATTAAATTTTAACACTTACACTATAGCACGAAAAAAAAATAGAGGAGTGGAATATGTTCTTATGGAATAAATCCCTTAAACCAGCTTTTTACGTTTTGCAAAGACTGTTTCACCCCGGACAAAGACACATTCGGTATGCCAGGCATAAAGGTCCGTCCGCCTGTTGAGCTACGTGCAGCATATAATACGGCTCCCACACTAGCTGCAAAAGCAGGTGAGTTTAATTCATCGACAAGACCGGAAACGCCTTCCGGAACAGCAACTCGGACAGGAAGACCAATTTCTTTTACAAAAATCTCTTTTAAACCTTGAGTTAGTGCCGGACCTCCACACACTACAAGCCCTGCGGGAGTCATACCATCATAACCACTTTTTTTGATCTCCTGCTGAACTTCCTCTGCGATTTCTTCGAGACGCGGACCAATAACACCATCGACAAGAAATGATCGGTCGATAGTTGCAACGTTTTCTATCGCTAGAATTGAAACATCAAACTGTTCTGACAAATCCTCCTTTTCGCCCACGGTGGGATCTTTAACCCGCATCACTCCTTGGCTGATGTATTGTTTTATTCGCTCAGCATCTTCAATAGAAACGCGTAGACCGATGGCAATATCAGAGGTGATGTTTTTCCCCCCAAGTTTAAGAACACTGCTATAAACTGGTGAACCATCAACGATAACGACCACGTCAGTTGTTCCACCACCAATATCAACCAAAACAACTCCGAGTTCTTTTTCAGTCTCCGACAAAACACTTTCACTCGATGCAAGACCGGTAAAAATTAAATTCTCCACATCAAGTCCAACTTGTTGCACACATTTAACGAGATTTCTCATACTCGTGGTAGCTCCAGAAATAAGATGTGTTTCAACCTGCAACCGGGTACCACTCATTCCAACGGGATCATGAATTCCTTCCTGAGAATCAATAATGTAGGTACGGGGAACGACATGAATAATCTCTCGTGTTGAAGGCATTGAGACAGCTCGAGCAGCTTCAACCACCCGCTCAACATCCGATGGCATTATCTCTCCATCAGGTGACGTAATCGCTACTACTCCTTGAGAATTTACCGATGAAATATGGGTGCCATTAACCGTAACCCACACCCGTGAAATGGTAACTCCAGCCATTCGCTCTGCTGCATCAATTCCATGGGTAAGAGCTTCAACTGCGTCGTCAATATCAACAACAACACCCTTTTTTATTCCCTGTGACGGCACACTTGAAACACCAATAATTTGAACTTTTTCTTCAGAAACTTCGGCTATGAGTGTAACAATTTTGGATGATCCAATGTCTATAGTTGCAAGAATCTGTTCTCTTGGCATAATGTTGCTTTAACGCTTTGGGTTAGTGCCACTTCTTCCTTGAAATGATGGCTAACATACGCGCTACAAATATCTTACCACAGGGCGATCAAATCGCAAATCAATACTCGTCACCGTTTTGCCGGTTCGTAATGCAGTACGAAGGATCGCCTCAATCTTCGAAGCATAGCTGTGCAAATCTTGGTTACTATCAATGGTAATAGACAGTCTATTCTCCGATGCAAGATATATTGTTTGTAAGATCCGAGTAGCACCGACTTGAGTTTTAGTATCCTGGGATTCAAGAACCACTTCCGAAAGGACAAGGCCCAAGTCTTGCCAGTTTAATGTTGCAACGTTTACAAGCCATTGCACGTTTTCATCTAACATCTTGTCGCCTACTGCTGACACTCCAAGACTTTCAAATTCAGAAACTTTTATAAACGCAACAGTTTCGGGGATAGTTACTGCATTATCATATTGATAGAATGCCTTACCATCGTCTGCAATGAGAAGCCAGGACTCACCTTTTCTGATACTAATTACTGGTTGATACTCCTCATACTTTACCACTATGGTTGAGGGAACATGCCTTTCTACGATAACCGATCGTATGGAAGGATACTGCATGTTGATACGTTCAGAAATCTCACTTGAATTAAGCGCAACAATTGAAGAAGGCAGGAACGACTTTACCAAAAATGAAATTTCAGATCGGGCCACATACTGTTCAGAACTAGGAACAATCTCGATCGTTTTAACCATGAAATAATCTGAGTTCGTAATCGACACAATGACAAACACGGCGATAAAAACACAAAGAGTAACGATCCAAAACGACTTTCTTCTAAGTATAAGTTTTAATGGAGTCCGAAGGTCTATCGTACTTTTTTTCTTATTCCTCTTTCGAAAGAATTTTTTTAATTTCGTTGATAATACGTTCTTTTGCATTATAGATAATCTTCTCACGTGCGGTTTGTGCACAACTAGCAAACTGTTCTTTCTTTTGAAGAATCGTATCTAGTGATGTCATCAAACTCTGAACCGAAAAACGATCTTCAGGAACAATCAACGCCGAACCCTCATTGACCAAAAGTCGAGCATTTTTGTATTGTTCATTATGTGAAACCCAAGGAATCGGCACAAATATTGCAGGTTTTCCAAGTGCCGCAATTTCATACAAAACATGCGCACCCGCACGCGTCAATACGATATCTGCCTGACTAAATACATTCCCAATTTCATCCTCAAAAATATATTCTTTTACCATATAGCGCGAAGCAAGCTGCGCGGGCAATTGAGTCTTGAGATCCTGATGTTTATGATAATCGTTAAACTGCGTATTCCCTCCTGTTTGGTGAATAACATTAAAACGTTGAAGTAGCTGGTCTAGAGACTGTGCGACAACATCATTAATGATGTGACTACCTTGTTTTCCACCGGTAATGTACACAATGGGAAGCTGATCATCGGTAAACAACTGCTCTTTATTAACGGTAAACAAACTATCTCGAAGTGGAAGACCGGTAATAACGACTTTTGATTGGTCAAAGTATGTTTTTGATTGCGGCCAGGTTATACAAATTGTCTTGGCAAATTTTCCAATAAATCGATTAGCTAGGCCTACTACCGTTGTCTGTTCATGGGTGATGGAAGGAATCCTTAGAACCCACCCGGAAAGAACAACCGGAGCTGCAAGATAACCGCCAAAACTCACAATAAGTTGTGGACGATCTAGTAGGAGAAACCAAAATGACTGAATGATCCCAATGGGAAGTCGTATCCATTGTAGGGGTTGAAACGTTTTATATACTTTTCCTGCCAGTATTTCCCGAAACACAATGCCACTTTTAGTAACTTCTCGATACTCAGCTGTTTCATTTGTATCACCAGCCATCGAAAATTTATGCCCGTACCATACAATCTTTGCCTGATCTGTCTGCGCCAGTTCTCGTGCAATAGTAAGCGCCGAATTATGATGCCCCCCCGTAAATACGATTGTCGGTATTTTGGTATCCTCACTCATGTAAGTGATATTGTAACAGAGTTTTTGTTTATTTCTTGGCGATAACTACGCGCGCCTTAGATTATTGTTGTCGCGAAATATTGAGTAATATGCCAACAGAAATAAGAAGTAACGTAAGTGACGTACCTCCGTAACTAATGAATGGCAACGGAACTCCAGTTAGTGGAATCAATCCCGCCATCCCTCCAAGATTAACAATAGCTTGTGATGCAATGGTTGCGGTAATACCAATTGCAAGGAGGCGTCCAAACTCATCCGGGGCTTTTTGAGCAATACTTATTCCTCTCCACACGATAAAACAAAGTGCCGCAATAATTAAAATAGCACCCACAAAACCAAGTTCTTCTCCAATCACCGCAAAAATTGAATCGGTAGTAACCTCGGGAATGTACTGATATTTTTGTCGAGATGCACCAAGGCCTAATCCCAATAGTCCTCCTGAGCCAAGAGCGATAAATATTTGTGAGATTTGGTATGAAACGCCTTGTGGATCAATAAGTGGATTGAGAAACGTAAAAATCCTTTCCCGCCGATAATCACTCGAAAAAGCATACAACAACGCGCTGAATGCACCAATGCCGCCTACCATGAACAATGTAAGGAGAGGTGCTCCGGAGGCAAAATATACAATAAGTGCAGTGCTCGCGATCAATATGGCATTCCCTAAATCTGGCTCAAGTGCAGTGAGAAGTAAGATAGCGCCCGAAACTCCAAAGAATATTCGGTTCGGAGATTTGATTTTTTGTTTAGCTTCAAAAAGCGCCGCGAGGTATATAACCAATGTTAGTTTTGCAATCTCTGATGGTTGTACAGAAATGCTCCCAATAAACGGAATTCCAGGAATGTACAATCGCTGGGTTGCTCCATAAACCTCTTGCGAAAACCCTGGCAAAAATACAAACATTAGCAACACAATTGTTACGACAAGCGCTGGGAATGCAATCTTTTTAAGTGCATGGTAATCAATATTACTGACAATAAACCCGGTTGCTATTCCGATACTTGCCCACACACCTTGGTTTTTTAAAAACCAAAATTTGTCGCCAAACTGTTCAAAGGCAACGATGACACTCGTGTTGTACACCATAATTACGCCGAAAAGAGTAAGTACCAAAACTACACCCGCAAGGACGTAGTCTACGATGGAATATGACGTTACCCTAAAAGTAGTTCGTTTTAATTTTGCGCGCATAAGAAAGTAATTGCTCGTGAGATAACCCTTTTGATTGAATTTCAAATAATTGTTCATCTGGAGAAACTCGATGATTATCACCAACCGACAAAAGAATAAACTCGTCAGGATTTATGCTGTGTATGGCCAACAACCCTTTTTGAAATTCAAACTCCGTTCCTTGATAGGCATATACACCATTTTTCGGCGCCGAAACGACCAATTTACCTTTGCGATCAACGTTTCGACAAATAACACGTGAACCCAAAAGTTGCCTCGTATAATAGTTTTCAGGTAATGCATTACCTTGCTTAAACTGTACGCCGAATGTACGATAATGCTCTTTTAGAAGACTATTCCCAAAACTTTTATCTTCCAACGATGAGATCATCTGGGTCGAAGCGGTAAATCGTGGATTAATCTCTTGCATATATACGCGTCCGTAAGCATCAACCAATACATCTACCCCAAAGAACCCTTTGTATGAAAGTTCACGGATTACGGATCCAACCGTCTTAACCATCTGATAAATATCAGAAACTATGACATCGGTAACCTTTCCAAAAAACACCGTAAGATCAGTCCACGAATTTCCTATTGTGCTAGCCTGCATCCGAGCAAGCGGTTGGGTTGAATGTGGTTCATCATTAAGTTGAACGAATGGATATGTTTGGTATACGTTTTCATCATTCACCACGGCATTTACGGTAAGAGTGATTCCAGAAATGTACTTTGAGATCTTCACTTTTCGATTAGTGTATAGTTTTTGTAGTTTTTCAAGATCCGAAGGAAGTGAAACAAAAAATGTGCGATTGCCAAACCATCCACGTTCAAATTGAACAACGGAATCGTTTCCTAACCGCTTCTGAATCAAACTGTACGAAAGATTATTCAAATGATCGACAAAAGAGTCCGGATGAGCGATCTTATTCGCCGTACAGATCTCAAGGAAATTTAATTTATTTTCAAGAAGCGAACTAATTGATGGACTTGCATTTAATGAGACCACCGTTCGGTTTTTCCCAAGTTTGGTCGATGAGATGACCGTATCAAGTGAGAAAAGCGGCTTAAAAAATATAACTCCGACATCATTGGTACTATGTTCCAAGATAAACTCTTGAACGGCATCGTTTAACAACAGTTTACGACTATTTCTTACCACAACATTTTTACCAAGTTCTTTTTCAACACAAAATATGCTAATCCCCCTTTTTATAAGAATATCAACCACATCGGTGTAGTCTATACAGATCACAAAAAACTCATCGTAATAATCCTCAATACCTAACGCTCGAAGAGGATCAGTTGTCACGTAAAAAATGGGCATTTTTGTTGTCATACTGTATTAGGTTAACATAACGATACTGTGTGGCCTTAGATCAAACCCACGTTCCTTTGCCTTAAGGTAGCCTGCATACGCAAGCGCACCCTCAAGTGAAATGGTTGATTGAGGTTTATCTTGAAACATTGCTACAAGACGTTGATGTGCCGCCAAAACCCCGTCGTCTACTATCACCCACCCACTTCCCTTTGATTCACGTACTGCCCCTAACACCACTTCTGCTCGATCTGATGCACGCGAAACAATTCCCGAAACAACGCTTCGTGCTTTGCGCTTTACTCTTTGATCAAACTCCTGTGCCAAAGGATGTACCGATTGTGATTGAACAATATGAATCTGTGGCAACTTTTGTGGTGTGCTTTCCAAAGATCCACGGTAAAAACCCTCAACGGTTGTTCCCGAACTAACAGGAAAAAATACGCTTGTATCATAAAGGTTAATATCATCCACCTTCAGTTGTTCGGCAAGTTCATCGTACAACCCTTGATATCCGTAAGTTGCCATCGAATCGGTGGATTGTTGTATGTATGGAACTTTCTTTGTGGTAGCAAAAACTGCGGCAGAATGCATGGTATTATCTGTAACCGTAATGGTATCTGTTATTTTTTGCATCCGAGACAAACGAATGGGATCAATGCTTTTAGGTACAAACACATGGCAGATAATTCCAGCTTTTTGACAATAGTACGCGTAGGCTACGCCGGCATTACCTGATGAAGAAACAACGATTTCATTAATTCCAGCCTTTAGCAATTCATATATCTGCCAGCAGACACCACGCGATTTAATCGAACCAGTAACATTACAAAACTCGCACTTAAAGTACACTCCGTCGTAAAAAGAGAGCGGCGTTTGGGGCCAATCTTTAATGAAAACTGAATAAAACGCTTGTGCATCCATATACGTAGTATACTAGGAACAATACGTATGACTAGACTCATAGAACGTGACGGGAAAGGCGGTGAATATTATGGAAGAACAAATACTTAAAACAGTAACTTGCCCGGACTGCGAAAACGGAATTTCTGTAATCGATGGCGTTGAAGATGGTGACATTTTGGTATGTGAAAAATGCGGAGTCGAACTCGAAATAATTAACACTGATCCAATTGAAGTCGACTATCTTTACGTACAAAAGTAACCACCAATAGAATAGAAATCTCGTAAAACATCTCGCCTACGAGAGAATGTGATGTATTATCACGAGTACATAAGACTATACTAATAACAATGTTAATAGAAAAAGAACAACTACAACGTGAATTTACGTTATCGCAAGAAAAAATAAGTTCGCTTATTTCAACCTGCACAAACACTCCTGCTGAATTTAGAGAAAACGCCAACCATATAGGAAACCCCATCACCCTATTCCCTTACATCTACCACGCAGCATTGGTAAAAAAGTACCTTACCTCTCCTGCTTCAATCCTTGACTGGGGAGCATACCTTGGACAAGTGTCGTGTTTACTGCAAGACGAATTTAACGTAACCGCTCAAAACCCGCGAAAAGAAAACGATATTGAGTATTGGATGCAAAAGCTTGGCATTCATAATGTGCAGTTTGGAAAACTAAACGCTGGGCCTGAATCAACGGTGGATGATGATACATTATTCGATGGAATCATTTCTTCGGGAGTTCTTGAGCACACCTTTGAGTATGGACAGACAGACCTTGAAGCCCTTAGGATTCTGCATGCCAATCTTAAAGACGATGGCTATTTATTTATTTGGAACCTTCCCACAAAACACTCACTCTCCGAAACCTACGCTCGAATGCGAAAAAAATGGAAACATCCCGTTTTGTATGAACTAGACGATATTTTGGTCAAACTCACAACGGCAGGCTTTGAGGTTGTGGCTATAGAGAGAAACGAGATCTTTTTTAGTCAACTGGCACGACTATTTCCAATAATTCCACTTGAGGTAATGTGGAGGTTTGACCACTTTCTCGCAACCAACCTTCTCCTTAAAAGATTTGCTCATCATTTCACGATCGTTGCACAAAAGGTTGCTGGTTTTCCTCAAAACCCGTCGAGATCTTTGTATACGGTTTACCCATAACTAAGAAAAAACATATTGAATGAACTCAAACAATCGTTGCAATAAGTAATCCCACGAACGCAAGTAATGTGCCGACCAGCCAAAATCGCATCGTAACTTTTGTTTCATCCCACCCTTTTGCTTCAAAATGGTGATGTAGCGGAGCAATCGAAAAAACGCGTTTATTGAAATATTTTAAAGAGACAAGCTGAATAAGGCTTGACGAAACTTCTGCAACAAAAACTCCTCCAATAAACGGCAATACCATAACTTGATTGGTCATAAGTGCAATAACCCCAAGGAGCGCGCCAAACGCCAACGATCCCGTATCTCCCATAAACAGACGCGCGGGATAGATATTAAAGTATAAAAACGCCAATAAGGCACCGATCAGAACAGCGATAAACACTAAGACATCTCCAGAAACCTCAAAAAACGGTTGCGCTAAAACCCAAAAAGCTGAAAGTGCAATGATCATAAGCCCTGTGGATAACCCATCCATTCCGTCTGTAATATTAAAGGCATTGCTCATAGCAATAACAACAAATGCCGCAAATGGGATATACCACATGCCTAGATCTATTGGTGTTATGTCAAACACAGGCGTCAAAATTGGTAACCAAAGCGTATGAAGGCCAACCTGTGCAAAAAGAAGATACCCAATACATAACCCAAGAATGGTTTGAATTCCAAATTTCTGCCACGCATGTAATGCCCTAATTTTTCTCTTTCTTGGAAGCTTGATCATTTTTCGTACATCATCATAAAGACCCAATGTTCCAAAGGAAATAATCGTTACAAAAAGTGTGAGACTGGTCCAATTTATTCCAAATGAAGTAAGTGCATAATATAACCCTGAAAAGAAAAGTACGGATAGTATTATCAAAACGCCTCCGCCCGTTGGCGTCCCTACTTTCCATCCGTGTAATTTATTAAAGATTGTTGTATTACCGTGCATGTCTACACTTTTTACGGGTTTCTGGCGCATATTAAACCCGTACAACATATTGATAAAAGGTACTGCCAGTACACTGGTAAATACAAAAGACAATAAAAGAATTCCAAATAATTTGTACATATGTTGCGATCCTACACATTTTATCTTACCAGAAGCATACGTTTTAGTTAATATAGCTAGTCGAAAATAGACTGACGCATACCGCGATCAGTCTGCCCCTACAAGACATCCTGTTTTGAGTTAACTATATCACCGTTTTTCCGTGAATAAAACGGGGACGTGCACTGTTGCACGCCCCCGTTAGGTTACTTTCTTCTTACTAGCGGTAGGAATATCTGATACGTTTTGTGTGCACGAGAAAGGTTAAAGTCGATCTCGTGAACTCGTTGTGCATCTG
>Ga0210006_1000753_pt1 | contig 24075 bp, 27 predicted proteins | sample CryGey02umfilter_2_FD_185452 | JGI IMG/M metagenome (GOLD analysis project Ga0210006, IMG submission 185452) | Groundwater microbial communities from aquifer in Utah, USA - Crystal Geyser 4/10/14 0.2 um filter (SPAdes) (version 3) | ecosystem: Environmental > Aquatic > Deep subsurface >... | reverse complement strand
ACGGAAAAACACCGCTTGAACTAACTGGTATTATTCTGCCGGAATATTACAACTTTATTAAACTTCTGAGAGAATCCTTGAAGTTAGATTTTATTACCTAAAAAGTCAAGATTAGGTTACCAGTCCCTAAAAGCTAGACCAAAGAAAGTAAAAACTCCTAAGAAAAAATCCTAATATTCAATCTTAACTAGCTCATCATTCTCTTCTCTATACAACTGTCCTTTTTGCTCAACTGATCTTTGTGTAAAAACGACTCCGTTTAGATGATCCATCTCATGTTGAATAATAATTGCCTCAAATCCCGAAAACCATTTTACAAACTCTTTTCCGGTTAAGTCCTGATATTTAAGAAAAACACGGTCAGAGCGTTTGACCGGGCCCCAAATGCGGGGAATTGAGAGGCAACCTTCAAGCTTGACCTTTTTTTTAGAAAGTCTTCTATAAGGTCTGGCCCTTTTAGGACTGCCCTTAAAAGGGTCAGACCTTGATATGATGGTCGGATTTATAAACACCTTTGTCTTTGATTTTTCTGTTAGTCTAATAATAAAAATTGATAAATCTAGTCTAACTTGGTTGGCCGCCAATCCAACACCGGGCGGATCATTTTGAGCGGCCAATACTTTTTCCATATCTGCAACGATTTTTTTGATGTTATTATCAATCGTATCGACTGGTTTAGTGGGGGATGAGAGGATGGAATTTGGGACAGCGACGATTTTTAACATGGAATTATTATATAATAAAGGGATGAAACTTTCACTTTGCATTGCGGTTTACAACGAAGAAAAGAATCTCCACTATCCAATGGATTCTGCCATATATATTGTTGACGAGGTAATAATCGTTGATGGTGGATCAGTCGATAAAACAGTTGAGATCGCCAGATCATATGGTAAAAAAGTCAAAATAATAAAGTCTGATAATCCGATCATGTTTCATAAGAATAAGCAGAAGGCGATCGAAGCAGCCCAAGGGGAGTGGATCTTGCAATTGGATGCGGATGAGGAACTGACGCCGGAATTAAGGCAAGAAATAAAATTAGTAATCGGTAATCAGTCAAAATCAGCAATCAGTAATCAGTTAATTCAAAAAAACAACCGATTGCCGATTACCGACACACCGATTACAGATTACATCGCATATAATATTCCTCGTAAAAATCGGTTTCTGACGGGATTTTTAATGAAAGGTGGGCAGTACCCGGATTATACAATTCGTTTGTATAAAAACGGGGTTGCTAAGTTTCCTTGTAAAGATGTTCATGAAAATGTTGAGATAAAAGGCAAAATCGGCTACTTAAAAAATCCTCTTTTACATTATGCTGATCCGGACTTTTCCCGATATTTAATGCGCTGGGACAGATATACAACCGCAGAAGTTGAGAAGTTGCCAAAAGAGGCAAAACTTAATTTTTTTAATTACATTATTTGGAAGCCTAAAGTAACTTTTTTTATGATGTATTTCCGCCACAAAGGTTTTATGGACGGATTCCCGGGGTTTGTCTTCGCCCTGTTTTCTTCAATTAGGTTTTGGGTGATTTATGTGAAATGGAGAGTAAAAAATTGACCTAATTAATTAGAAATTTTAAGTGTTTACCTTGAACTCCACCACTTCTCCGTCTTTCATTACGTAATCTTTTCCGGTGATCTGAACTAATCCCTGTTCTCGGGCTTTTACCCAGCCTCCGCATTTAACAAAATCTTCATATTTGACAATATCGGCCTTGATAAATTTTTTCTCAAAATCGGTATGAATTGTGCCAGCCGCCTGAGGCGCCAGCCAGCCCTTTTTGATTGTCCAAGCTCGAGCCTCAATTACACCCGCCGTCAAAAAAGAAATTAATCCTAAAGTTTCATAAGATTTTTTAATCAGTCGGTTTAGTCCAGATTGTTCGAGTCCATATTGTTTTAAATATTCTTTTTGTTCCGACTCGTTAAAGGTGACTATTTCCGATTCCATTTTAGCACAGAGATAAAGATAGTTGTAATTAGTTGAAGATAGTTTTAAATTGTTGAAAATGGTTTCAATTTGTTTTTTTGTTAAATCAGCATTTTGCAACTGCTGTTCGGAAACATTAAAAACGTAAATGACGGGTTTGAAAGTTAGAAGGTTCAAAGGTTTTAAAGCGCTTAATTCCTCTTCAGTTAAGTTCATTTGGCGGACCGGAACCCCTTTATCCAATTGATCTTTAATTTTCCGTACAACCTCGTAGGTTGTATAGGCTTCTTTTGGCGCCGAGCTCCCTTTTGGCTCTTTAAATTTATTTATAGTTTCCAGATCTGCCAAAATTAACTCTGTTTCAATAGTTTTTATATCATCCTCAGGGTTAATTTTATCGGAAATATGAATGACGTTTGAATCTTCAAAGAGCCGGACAACATGGACGATTACTTCCACTTCGCGAATGTGAGACAAAAATTTATTTCCCAAGCCTTCGCCCTTTGAGGCCCCGCGAACCAAACCGGCGATGTCGTAGAATTCGATTACGGCCGGAACAATCTTGGTTGTATTAACAATTTTTGCCAACACTGGTAACCGTTCATCGGGTACTTCGATAATTCCAACATTTGGTTCGATCGTACAGAAAGGATAGTTGGCAACGTTGGCAACCTGCTTTTTTAAGAGAGCGTTGAAAAGGGTGCTTTTTCCGACGTTTGGGAGACCCACGATTCCGATTGATAGCTTCATAGATGAATATTATAACACCAATACTGACCTGCAGTTAATCACTCTCAATCTTGAAGTCATCGACTTGATAATCGGCTCCGGCAACGAACCCTCTTGTACTTGTACCATGCTCAAATGAAGTTTTTACTGGTTGATAATCTAACATAACGAAAGTGACAACATCTTTCATTTCATTCATTTCTTTTATAAGAGTTCACGTCAAGACTTGTGAGTTCTTACGTTTTTGACTACTACTTGCAATTGTTTTCACTATTTAGTATACTTTCACTGTTTAGTGAAAATACCTATATGAGTGAAAATACGCTAATAAATCAGCTTCCAAGTAGCCTTCCCGAGGGTTTAACCCTTGAGGGTCTTGACGTGCTTCCAATGGGTAAATCCGGACCGGACCTCCAGGGAATTCTTAAAACCCCAAATGGAGAGTTTCCAATCGCTATTGAAGTTAAGAATACCGGTGGAACAGCCACTTTTAGAGAAGCTGCCCGCCAAGTTAAGACATATGCCGTTCAAGGCGGAGCTGTACCATTTGTAGCAGGACAATTTTTTGGTAAAGCAGCTCGGCAGGTTGCTAAGGAAGAAGGCGTGGGAATAATGGATTTAGCGGGTAATTTCTACCTCAAGAAAGATGATGTGTATATTGAAAAAATTGTTGAGAAAAATCCTTTTGCTCAAAAAATTCCTCTTAAAAATCTCTTTGCTCCTGTTTCCAGTCGGATCACCCGCGTTCTGCTTACTCAACCTAAGAAAACTTGGTTGCTAGGGGAATTGTCTCAAGAAGCCAAAGTTAGTTTGGGACAAACATATAAAACTATCGATCGAATGATTGAAGAAGAGATGGTTGAGCGGAATCAGAAAAATAAACTTGTTTTAAGAAATCCTGATCAACTTCTTGTAGCATGGAAGAATACGTATTCATCATACGAGTTGAAGAAGTTTACCTTTTTTAGTTTTGAGCCAAATACCACAACACTTCTTACTTCTATCTTGGAAAAGGCAGAAGATTTACCTTTTACTTTATCGTTTTTCAGTGGAGCCGATCTGGTCGCGCCTTTTATAAGAGGCGTGACAAAATTACAGTTTTATATAAAGCGACTAAGTGATTTAGATCGCTGGAAAAAGCTTTTAGATCTTAAAGAGGTTGTAGACGGAGCTAATGTCGAACTTTATATTCCTTATGATGAAGGCGTATTTTACCGGATACAAAAAATTTCCACCTCTTTTGTAAAAGAAGCTCCGGTTGTATCGAACATTCAACTTTATATGGATTTGTTTAATAATCCGGCTCGTGGGGCGGAACAAGCAGAACACTTACGGGAAATAAAGTTGGGTTTTTAACGTTTAACTATGACGCAAACCAAATATGATCGAACCAAAACCACGTTTGTCTCAAATATAGCCGACGTTTCATTGTCGTATCTGCTTGAACTCATGATCGCCCTTGGGTCGTATCGTGAGGGATTAGTGCTGGTTGGCGGCTGGGTTCCTTATCTTTTACTCAAGCAGTATCAACCGACCGGTGTAACTTTTCGGCATGTTGGCTCAAAAGATATTGATATTGCCGTCAATCCCAAACTAATTGACAAAAAGGGCTATTCTTCAATTCTGGAAATACTTAAGGAGCGAGGTTATGGACCAAAACTGGATATAAAAGGAAAACCAATCCAATACTCATTTGTGAAAAATGTAATAACAAGTAAGGGAAAAGAACAGATCCAAATTGATTTTCTGGGACCTGAATATGGCGGGACACAGAAAAGCAAGCGTCACCAGCGTATTCAAGAAAATTTTCTTATCAGAAAAGCCAGAGGGGCTGATGTGATGTTTGACCACGCGATTGACATTACTCTTAAGGGAAAATTGCCGGATGGCGCTGAAGGCAAAACCAATATCAAGATGGCGGACATTGTGGGGATTATGACGATGAAGGGGATTGTGATAGGTTCTCGCTATAGACAAAAAGATGCCTATGACATTCATAGTTTAGTTCTGTATTACAAATCCGGTCCTTATACGGTCGCCGAGGAAATCCGTCCTTTTAAAGAACATGGTTTGATTAAGGAAGCAATTGAATCGATCCATGATAAGTTTCGCTCGCGAGAAGCTGAAGGGCCGGGTTGGGTAGCTGATTTTCAAGAGGCGGTCGGTGAACTTAGAGAACAGATCAAAACTCAAGCTTATCTCCAAGTTCAGCGATTCCTTACCGCTTTATACGAACCTCCTAAATCCAATAAAAAATAAGGAAGAAATAAATTCATATTAAATTTGAATTTGTGGAGGCTTCGAATGAACTATTTCACCGGCAATGTTTCTTTCAGTAATGATTCTTGCATATCTCGGGTGGGGAAGTGTGATTTTTATAACGAATGGGAGGCTATTGTATCGTGTAGAGTTCCACCTGTACCGATTGATAGCTTCATAGATGAATATTATAACATAAGCCTATATCATCAAAATAATCCTTTCCCAGCGATCTAAAATATCACTTTTGTAGGTTATAAGCGATTGACAGGTATTTATGGTTTTTGTATCCTCTATGCTGGCATGCATGGAATTTTTTTCTATCACAACTTAGGAAAAATTATTTTTCATCTGCGAGAAAAGAAAGGATTAACGCAGGAACAGCTATGTCTTCTTTGTGACATTAATCGGTCTTATCTTTTTAAAATAGAAAAGGGAATGGCTAACCCCTCGCTTAAAATTCTTAACAAAATCTGCCGAGCGCTAAGAATAAAAATATGTGATCTATTAAGAGCCACCTAGCCACCCGTGTCTGACCTCGGAGGTCAGACAAAGATTGGCAAATAATTATGAGAAGAATAGAAAACTTTATTGAAGGTGATATTTATCATGTTTTTAATAAAAGTATTTCAAACTATGGCATTTTCAATGATTTAAATAATAGTCAACGGTTTCTGAATACGTTTCATTACTATAATAATACTTCTGTAACAATGTGTTTTTCTGATTTTACAAAAAGAAAAGTGTATGAGTATAAAAATGTTATTTATCAATATAAAAATACTTATTGTAAAGTACTATCTTACTGCATAATGCCAGACCACTACCATTTTTTACTTAAACTATTAAAAAGTAACAAGCTCTCAAAACTAATAGGAAATATAGAAAATAGCTATACTCGCTATTTTAATACTAAATTTAATCGGCGAGGACCACTATGGCAGAATTGTTTTAAAGTTGTCAAGATTAGATTTGGTGATCAACTATTACGTGTAAGTCGCTATATTCACCTCAATCCTGTTGTAAAACACTTGGCAAATAAACCGGATGACTGGATCTTTTCATCTTACAAAGATTATATAACAAATAGAACTTTGTTAGAAAATATATCTGATATTTCTATAAAAAGCACTACTGATTATGCGAAATATGTTGAAGATTACACTAATTATCTTAAAGAGTTGAAAGATATCAAAAAGTTAACTTTAGATTAAGGCTTTGGATTATAAGAGCCATCCGTGTCTGACCTCCGAGGTCAGACAAAGCTTGGCAAAAATGTTTTAACATAAACAATGTGGTATATCGATGTAAATATTTTGTTATGACATGCTAAAATATATGTTTTGTAGGTTATAACCAACTGAATTTGGTTTCTACTTCTAATATGATTGCTCCATGGTCCGCGGAAATTTTTATTACAAGAGATTGGGCGAAAGCATAATATTTTGTCGAAAAAAACTAAAACTATCTCAACAGCAAGTAGCCACTCTTTCCGACGTTGACCGCAGTTATTTAGCGGAAGTCGAGGAGGGGAAAGCTAATCCATCAGTAAAGTTCCTTCATCGAATTGCCAAAACTCTTAAAGTGAAAGTAGGGAGTTTGATAAAGGATTTATAATATTTTAAGTAAGAACTCACAAGTCTTGACATAGATTGTCATTCCCGCCCCCGATCGGAGTCGAGGGCAGGCTCCGGAGGGAATCCAGACTAAATGTCTGGATCCCCGTCTTCACGGGGATGACACAGAATATTGATTGACATGTTGTTATATAGTTTTGTCAAAGACCGTGAACTCTTACAGAACCAAATATCATTTGACAATTGGATAATAAAACGATTACAATTAAAATTAAGATAATTTTATTATTATTTTTTACATAACAAATGCCCGGGTAACCAGCATCTCTAGATTTCGGACCGAAAATAGCAACCCCTTTTTTTGCTGGAGAGTTGAAAGCTGGAATAGGACAAGAAGCGATTGATCAATATCTTCCTGCCGCAAGAAAACTTGCTCCCAACGTTCATAGAGGAACATTAAAAAGTGCATTAGAAAGAGATGTCAAGCTTGCCACTTCTGACGAAAAAAAGAAACTGGATCCAAGTAAGGCTTTTAGTGAACAAGTAGACGGAGCAATCCAAGACACCGATGATAGTAGAACCATTATGGAATTGAGAAAGCTTCAACCTCTAACAAAAGAAGTTGATCGTTTTGTTGAAGAAGAAGTCAAGTCAGCGGCTGTAAATCTTGCTGTTTGCGATCAAGCCTTGGGCGAGATTGGTACTGCAAGTGATCAAGCCTCAATAGATGCCATCGTTAACAAATACGGAGGCACAGGTGGTCGTCTACATCAAGCCCGTGCCCAAGCAATGACAACTTCAAGGGATCGTGCATTTCAAGTTTCCGTAAAAGGGGAGGAAATTGACGGCCTAGTTGCGAGATGGATTGATCGTGACGCAACTGCCCGTCGGGAAAAAAGTTGGAATGCCGTGGAAAGAGAAAAAGACAAGTTAAATGTAAAAGTCGATACAGAGTGGGAAAGATTACTTAAATCAACTGAACCTGCTGACATGAGAAAACTGGCAGAATTAGAAAATAAAGCTGCGGGACATCTTGATAAGTTATTGGAGGGGGTACCACAACATCTTAGGACGAATGATACTGTAGATCAGTATAAAAAACAAAGATTAGAAGATTTGAAAATCAAGTTTGGAAAGATAGAATTTACAGATCCAGCTCGCTGGTTGGCATTAAAAACCTCTGAAGGACTTATAAAAAGCGCGGAAAGCAAATTAGGAGTTGAAATTGGAGCCGATGGAAAAGTAATTCGAAGAATTGCGGAAAACAATAAAGAAGTCGAAACCGAAAAAAAAGCGAGAGATTTACTGTTAAAGCAAAAATTAATGGATGAGGGAAATATTTTGTCAAGTCTTATGAAGTCCGAACTTGGTGTTGAAGTGACTTCAAAAGCATTGAAGGATAAAGGACTACAAGCTTCGGTTAAATCAGGAAGGCGAGGAGCTATTGAAAGAGTTGGTGCCAGGATGGACTCTCTTCAATATCAAAGAGAATTACAGGAAGCAGCTAAAAAACAGGCAGATTCTAAATTAGGAACAAGAACAAAAAAATATCGTGTTGGAATTGGTACTCCGGTAAGAACGGCAAAGTGGCTATTTGGATCGGTTAGGGGAGGAGATGCGACTACTAAAGTTCTAGACGAAGGAGTTATCCACGCAGAGGCTGCGGGATTAGCAATTTTGGCAGTTAAGGGAATGGATAAGTTAACTGATATGATTCATCTAAAAGAAATGGCAACGCAACGTGCTTTGGACTTAGCTCCAGAAAATCTTAAAACTGCTCTTGGATTAGCAAAAACTACTGCAGAAACTTTTGTTGGACAGGTAGGCGCGGGTAATATACCTGGGGGTGATGCATCGATAGGACAACAAAACAGTGCTTGGAATATGGTTCATCAAGCTAAAGATTTGATTAATAACGCGCCAAGGGTTATAGAAAATCTTAAAAAAACTGGATCAATAGTTAACACGTTAGCCCCTTATGCGGCCGTAGCTGCAGCAGCTGGTAGAGAAAGAGCGAGTCGGATTTGGCAGGCAGCCGGAAGAATCGGTAAGAAACAAAGTTAATTTTAAAAATATATGAACCAAGAACATAGTTTCAATAATTTAATATCGTTAATTCAGCAAGATGTTACTTTGACGGAAGAGATTAAGAAAAAGTATATTGAAGCGATTAAAAACCTTGCCGAAGGCAAGGCGATAGAACCTGACACGTCTTTATCCCTTATGGAATATTTAGAAGATGTTTATACCGAAGCAGAAAGAAACGCACTAAGAGCAGGGGATGTCGACTTGATAAATGAGTTGGCAGAGGCTAGAGTAGAGAGAGATACTATCGTTAGTCTAATAGTTGGAAGTGGCGTTGACGGTATAACAGAAGATTCTACCGCAAACGATAAAAAAGCAATGGATGACGTCCTCCAAAAAATTCACACAGCAGCAAATTCTGCACCCGTCGCAGTTGCAAGATGAGATTTAGTTAAAAGGAATTATTTACACCTTCCTCCCATATTTCTCCTTAGAAAGTTTGATGATTCTCTCGCGATTATCATTTTTCATAGATGGAAGTGGCGAAGTTGTTTATATTCATGATCATCTTGGAAGTAACGAATTGACCGACTTTATTTTGGATCGGGGAAATCGCTTCGTCCTTCAAGCGGTCGGGCATCTTTGCAAATTCTTTTTCCCAGAAATTTTTTAAGACAGGATCGGAAAGAGAACGGACGATCTTTTTTCGATATTCAGCGTTTGATAAAAGAGATAAGATATCCACAAGAGTTGCTCCGGGTGAATCAAGTAAGGTCAAAATTACATTTCCGGAAGCAACCAAGTCTTTTTGCTGTTTATTTCTAATCTCCAAAACATTTAGAGAAAAAGGACGTTCAGTATCAAAAGGTTCAAGATAAACAACGTCATTCATCCATCTTTTTGGAATAAAATCAAGAATAGTTTCTGATAGATCTCAACCCCACGGCCTTTGCGAATATCGTCGATTGCCATATTGGCAATCAAAGTAGATTTACCAACGCCGGTTTTACCAATGATATAAACGTGTTTGCGACGGTCTTCAGTCTTAATTCCAAATATCGTTTCCTTATTTTTAAATTATCACTAGTTATAAAAACAAAAACAAACCCATCTTCTATTTAGAGTAGTTTTAGGTCGCTTAGAAGACCTTATCTTCGACCTTATCAAGCCGTTTTTCATGATTTTCTAAAATATCGTCATTCTCTGTAATTTTATTGTTAATTTTGTCAAGCTTTTGGTTGGTGTCTCCAACCATTTCGATAACGGTAACGACATCTTTGACTAGACTTTCTATATTATTATCAATTCGGTCAAATCTTTTATCTAAAGCTTTCAAATCATCTTTCGTTGCAAAAACTTCTTTCAATTTTTTTACATCCTTGTCTGTAATCATGATTTCATTTTACTACTCTATATTTTTTTGTCAATTATATAAAATTGATTAGCTTTTCATAGCAATCTGGGAAAAATGATTCTTAAATTTAGAGAGAGAAAGAAACTAATTCAAGAACAGCTGTGTCTTCTGTGTGATATCGTTCATATCTTTTTAAGATAGAGAAGGGGTTTGCCAACCCATCTGTAAAAGTTCTTAATAAGATCTATCGAGTTTTAAAGATAAAAATATATAACCTGTTAAGAGAAGTATAAAAAATGATATATCAGCATAAATATTCTGTTATACCAATCTAAAGTATGACTTTTGTAGGTTATAACCTACTGATTTTAATCTTTCGTTCCAATATTATTTCTCCATGGTACGTGGAAATTTTTATTACAAAAAATTAGGTGAAAATATTATATCTCATAGAAAAAAACTAAAACTATCTCAACATCAGGTCGCGGACAGATCGCAGGTTGACAGAAGCTATCTTGCTGAAGTTGAGGAGGGGAAAGCTAATCCATCGGTAAAGTTCCTTCATTGCATTTCCAAAACTTTGAAGGTGAAAGTAGGGAGTTTGATAAAGGATTTATAATATAACAATTAACTGTTTATCCTTCCATAGCTTCATATGAAGGAGGGCGGAAACCGTTAGCCCAGTTGCTGACAAGCAGAATTTTATTCATGTTATAATGTTTACATATGAAACAAAAAGTTTTAAACTACACTGCAGTTTTTCAAAAAGAGCCAGAAGGAGGCTATACTGTTTTTGTGCCAATGCTTCCAGGTTGTGTTTCTTATGGAAAAAATTTAGGGGAAGCGAGAGAAATGGTTAATGACGCAATTAAATTATATGTTGAAAGCTTAAGTGTCCATAACGAAGAAATTCCAACTGAGGAAAATATTTTTTATTCACAAATCAATATTAATCCCTCAAAGATAAATATTTCTTATGCCTAAACTGCCCGTTTTGAAACCTAAGCAAGTGTTAAAGAAATTTGAAAAGTTAGGTTTTATTGTTGATAGGTAATCAGGGAGTCATATTATTTTATTTCATCCAATAACAAAAAGACGAGCGGTCATCCCACTTCATCTGACAGATCTCAAAAAGGGAACTTTATCCGCAATTCTTCGTGAGAGTGGGGTAAACAGAGACGAATTTATTAATGTCTGAGTTTAAGAATATAAATAAATGCTATAATCATCAACCCAAACCCCACAAACTCCAAATACTGTGGCCAAAATATTATAGTAACTATTGACTTTTTTTCACTATTCACTAGCCACTGATCACTAGCCACTAACTTCCATCCATTCGCCCAGTTATTGATTAATACATGATCAAGAAGTTTACTTAAAAATTTGATATTATTTATCTATGTTCGATATTCAGAAATCAGACTTACTTTTTGAGGTAAAAGATATTTTTGGAAAGCACATTAGAACAACAAGAGCTTATTGGAACAAAATTTTTCTTATCAAGCACAAAGAACTTGAGGTTTCTCAAGCTGAGGTAATAGATCTTTTACAAAATCCTGATGAAGTCAGAAAAAGTGTACAGGATCCTTTTATACATCTTTATTATAAAGATCTTGATGAAAATTTTTTAGTGGTTGTGGTAAAATATCTTAATAATCATGGTTTCGTTATTACAATTTATAAAACATCAAAACTAAAAAGAAAAGGAGAGAAAATATGGCCAAAGTAAAAATTTATTTCGATCCAATTGGAAATACGATGAATATTTGGTGGGGAGATCCAAAAAATGCATTTTCTAGTGAGGAAGTTGACGCTTCTGATCGTAATGATGTGATTGTAAAAGATAAGCAAGAAAGACCTATTAGTATCGAAATAATAGGCATTTTACCAAAAGAATTAAATGTCTCGGGAAAATTGAAATCTCTTATAAAAGAAAACAAAACTCCATTTATTCTTTCTTGAAGAATATGTAAATAAGGGCAATTACCAATAATCCAAACCCAAAAAACTCCAAGTATTGTGGCCAAAAGATGATAGTAACTATTGACTTTTTTTCACTATTCACTAGCCACTGATCACTAGCCACTAACTTCCATCCATTCGCCCAGTTATTGATTAATACATGATCAAGAATCTTTCCGTCGGCAAAAGCAACCCAGCCGGAGGGAGTAATTTATTTAAGTAAACCGATTAATTCCTCAACAGTAATATTAAGAGGGTTAAGAATTCCTTTTTTGAGAGTGCCTTTTTTAATCTCTTTTTTTAGCGGGATTGTAACGACTCTTCCGTCAGAATGCTTCATTTCCAGAAACAACGGGTAGTTTAGGCATAGATTTGTACCGGAACAACAAATTGTTTTTTGTAGGACAATACAGGAGATTCTTTTTTTGTTTCTTCAAGGTAAAGTTGGATGACTTCTTTAACATTAATCAAGGCTTCATCAAAAGTCTCTCCTTGAGAAGCGCAACCAGGTAATTCTGGCACCCAAACAGAATATCCACCTTCCTTTTCTTCTTGAAAGATAACGTTATATTCTGAGATTTTTTGTTTTTGACTTTTCATATGAAAGTATTATAAACCTAATTATTTTTTTCGTCAACATTAATTTTAGGTCGGTATAACAATATAAATATTAAAGTTAGGGCCAAAAATCCAAATCCCAAAAACTCCAAATACTGTGGCCAGAAGATGATGTACACTGTTAAATCGGTTGAATCAGTTAAACCAGTTGAATCAGTTCTTGTTTTTCCTGATTCAACTGACTCTGACTGACTTGCCTGATTAAACTTAAATCCGTTTGCCCAGTTGTTTACTTTAACATGTTCAAGAATCTTTCCATCGGCGAAAGCAATCCAGCCTTTTTCAAACGCCTGATTCAAAGTAATAGTAGATTGATCGGATATATCAAAAGGAAGATTAATAATTTTAACAAATCCAAAATCAGTAAAATTGACAGGTATTATTTGTTCAATTTTTCTTTCAAAGTTAGGTTTTTCAATGTGAATTCCTTTCAAATAATAATAGGGGAGAGGGACGATTTTTATTTCTGAAAGCTCATTGATAGTTGATATGCTACTAAGAGAGATATTCCCTATATCTAATTTATATCCTAAACCCTGGTTCATTGGCGGGAGGACAAAAATATCCGTATTCCAATCTTTATTTTTTGAAAGTTCATCATATATTTCACATCTTCTGGAATATAAACTTTTTACACAAATCCTAAGAGGCAATCCTGAGATATTTTTTGATCTAAAACTTATGGCATAAGCCAAATCTTGACTAAATGAATTTAGATCATAGATTGAACCAATTATTTTATCCGTACTTTCATAGCGAATTTTTTCTGTCGTTGTTTCTTTTTTCCAATTAGATTCTTGTTCCAATGGATTTTTTTCAATATCAATTGGTCTGATGGTAAAGCCCTGTTTTGGAATTTTTCCATAAACTGACGTTTTTGAAAAATTAATCGATCCCCCTTGACTGGCAAAATTATTGTCACGTTCCAAAATTGGGATGACTTGTTTTCCCTCAGGGACTACACCCATATCAGCCTGGAAATAAAAATCCTCGAAGTTTAAGATCACGTTAGAAGCGAGTTTGTCTGTTTCATTAAGAAAAGTTCTAAAAGGATAATATATATCAGCTTTTTCATTAGTGGCAATGTAATCGCCAAAATTATTATATGCTTCGTCTATTGATGTAAAGCGGTAGGAAGGCGAAATATTTGGTAAGTTGGTAGCAAGTTCAACCTCTCGATATTCATTTGAAATTTTATATAATGATAGAAAATCGGATTGCCAATCAAGTTTAGCTGACGGAATTTGTTGAAGTAAATCTTTAGCTTCACGGTTAAAGGTTATTTGTCTACTATTTTTTACGTCTGTATCAATTACCGATTCATCTAAAAGAAGATAGCCAACCCGATATTTTTGTAAAGTTTTGGCAAAAAGATCAGCATTTCGACTATAGAGGGCATAAGAAAATTCTCTGTAAGCTTGTTCGTTATATGGATACCAGCGATCAAACTCCCGATTTAATAGAGATTGCTCTAATCCAAACCAAAGAAAACCGGCTCCCTGATAACTCCAGTTATCATATTGCCAGCCGGCAAAATTATGTAGAGGGAGTTGTAAAATACGATCTTTTGGGTTTTGTTTTAAATAATTAAACAAATCAAAATAATTTTGAGGAATTTTTACTCTCATCGTCTTTGATATATAACCGGTTTCAAGTACAGGCATAATAAAAAAAATCTGACCGATAAAAAATATGGTAAAAAAATGAATATAAAAATTTCTTGGAATTTTTTTAGAAAGAAAAATGATTAAATTATAAAAAGCATGCGATAAAAAAATACTATAAAGGAATACATATAAAATAGAAAATTTAGTAAAAGGAAAGCGGAGCATTTCACTGAAAAAAGGAAATTTATCTCGAAGAAATAGGAAAAATGAGGTAAAAGGGAAATTGGCGTTTCTTAAAAAGAAAAAACACAGAATAATTACAGGAAAAAATGCCATTAATAAGTGATTTTTATTACGGAAAGACGATATAATTCCTGACAAAAACAATAAAAATAAAATTGCTCCCCAAATTTGTACAAATGGAGTTTGAAGGTGTGTTTCCCAGAGATCCATCTGAGGAACAGGTTTGTTTTTATCAAAATCATAGACCTTCCAATCAAAAGGAAAGTTGGTAATCAAAGCTAAATCTTTAATAGAACCTCTTTTCTGTCCGCGAAAAAAAAATTCATTGCTACCCATTCGGTTAATTTTTGATTGAGAGACGTCTTTACTATAATTTTTAGCATAGTAAAGGTTTGGCAAAATCCAAAAAGTATTTAATAAAAATATTAAAACAAAAATAAAAATAGATTTTTTTATTAAATCTCTTTGAAACTTTTTTATTATTAAATTTGTAAATAAAAAGAGCCCTAAACTACCATAAAAAATATACCAAAGCGTAGCGGTATGCGAGGTTGAAGCAAAAAGAATAGTTATTAGGCTTAGAATAAATAAATTTTTTTTATTGTTTTTTCCCAAAAATCTGACAATAGCCCATAGTAGCCAGCCTAATAAGCCATAAAATGTGGTAAACATTTCAAGTGGAGTATAAAAATTTTGCAAAGTGCCTAAATTTAGTAAATAAAAAAAGCCACCAATAAAAGCATAAATTTGTAATTTATTGTTATTTTCAAAAATATGATCTTTCAAAAAAAAATAGACACCTAGTGGTCCTATTATCAGCATTGAAAGGATGTAAGCGTAGCGAAGAAGATTCATTGGAAGAACAAATGACATAATCCAAAGAATAAAAGCATGTGGTAAATCGCCAATATGGGATTGCGAAGGCGGCGCTCCCAAGCCCTGATGTGATTGCCAAACGGTAAAAATTCGCTTAAAATATAGTCCAAAATCAAATTCGGGGTGGAGGGTATCCCAGCCTGATAAAATTGTGCCCGGAGTGTAGCTTTTAAAAATAATTAAAAGAGCAATAAAAACTAAAATTAGTGGAAAAATATATCGTCTGATTTTTGCTATAATAGATCTCATAACTTATATGCAAAATTATACCCCAATTAGTGAAAAAAATGAGAGTAAAAAGTCAATTTTTAATCGATATCTGGTTGGAGTAATATTATTAATTATTTTTCACTTGATAGCTAATTCTTGGTGGATCAGTAAAAATCAAAATCCGCTTGATTATGATCCGATCGGCCATACGTTTGCCACAATCAATTCGGCTGAATATATTAAAAATAACCTCATAAACTTTAGTTTGAAGGACTACATGAAAATATCTCCAGGGTACCCCAACTTTGTTGAGACTGCGACCTTACCTTTGGTATTTCTTTTTGGTAATCATTGGAAAGTAATCCAGTTTTCGGGAACGATATTTTTTTTATTAACGATTTGGGCAGTATTTTTATATGTTAAAGAAGTTAGTCGAAATGGAAGAACCGCTTTTTTTAGTGCCTTTTTTTATAGTTTTTTTATTTCCATTGTCCAATATTCCCGCTTTCAGATGCTTGACATACCGGTAACCGCAATGATTTTCTTGACTTTATATTTTTGGGAAAAACTAAAAAAAACTCATAACCTCTTATATTTATATTTCAGTGCACTTACACTTGCTTTTGCTCAAACCAGTAAGTGGCATGCAGGAATATTTTTATTGATACCAATGATATTTTTGATGATAGATTTGTTTAAAAATCATTTCTTTCAAGGAAAAAAACTTTTTCATTTCTTTTTTAGTTTTTTAATAAGTTCTATTCTTATTTTTCCCTGGTATTACTACAATTTTGTCGATTTTATTCGTTTAGGGACAATTAATTATTTAGGCGAACCAGATGACCCAAAAAATTTCCTCAATTTAGTGACAGTTTTGCATTATCCAAAGCTGATTGCTATTTTTCAAACTCATTTTATTGGCTTTATTTTATTAATTATTTCTTTTTTTATTATTCCTTTCAAAAAGAAAAAATATTTATTGGTTCCAGTCATAACTATTGTTTTTGGTTATATATTTTTTAGTTTTTTGGTTCCCAATAAAAATATTAGAGTAATATTTCCCTTGATGCCTTATATGGCTTTATTTATGGCAGAAGGATTAGGTCAACTACGTAATTTATGGGGGAAAATATTAGGTTGGGCACTTGTTTTCTATATAGTTATAGCGTTTTTTATACTTTCTTTTGGCTTTCCATGGCAACCAAATTTCCGTTACGTTGTAAAAATGCCACTTTTTGATTACATGGATTTAATATATCTAAATACTTATCCAATCAATCTTCTTCCTAGTCGCCAGAGAATAGATTTTGAAAAATTAATAGATAATATTTTGTTATTACAAAATAATCGTCCTCAGCCATTAAAAGTTCTTGTGGCGATCCACCAACCATATTTTCATGATGGTATTTTAGCCTTAGAAATTTATATGCAAGAACGAAATAATTTAAAAAAGGCTTATGAAATACTTAATAATAAAATGAAAATATTTAGTTCAGATAATTTGTTAAAAAATAACGGCCCAATTAATATTTATTTGAACGATTTTGATATTATTTTGGCAGCTGAAAAAAACTCAATCCACCCAGAAGAAGTCCTTAATCCAATTTTCCAACCAATCAAATCAACTCAATCATACTTATTTGAAGTAAATAACAAAGAATTTTTCAAAAATGGATCCTTTATATTACCGGAGAACGATCAATTAGTGTTGTTTGTCAACCAACGGCTGAAATAAATGGTTTTTATTTTGATACGATGACAAATGTTCTGCCATTCCAATATAAAGCGGTAATGTTTTGATTTGGTTGATCTTTTGCCAATCTTTCAACTCGAGCTTCAAGCACTGTTTGTAAATCAGAAATTGGACAACTTCCTACATTTACCATTTCCAACCTAGCCTGTTCAATTGCTCCTTCAGCCAGAGAAATATCTCCAGAATCCCATGTGTACCACGAATGATTTCTTGTATCAGGATTGACTGAATAACCTCCTGCTCTAGCAAAAAGGTCGGCCTGCATTACTTCGTGGGGTGCCGTCATAACTTGACTTAAAGCTGAGGTATCTAATTTTGAAAAATCAAAAACCTGTGATGTCCGGGAATCGGTTTGAACAATTCCATACAAAAGATTGCCTTGGTTATTAATCGGCCCAACTCCTTCTTTATAAGTTACGTCCGATTTGTAATTAAAAGCTTCATAAAACCATTCACCAGTATTAGGTTCAAAAACCCATTTATCTTCCCGACCACCAATAGTTTGAGCCATTTCTACAGGAGAAACTGGGTAACCTGGTGTCAATCTTTCAAGAACTGATAGATTAGCCCCTTGACGAACTAATTCAACAATCATTCTTCCATCCATTTTTACAAAGTTGCCTATTTCGGGATTAAACCAACCAACGCTGACGATTCCATTTCTAGCGTCAGGATCGTCTCGAAATTCCAAAGCGGCCTGTCTATAAGCTCTGGTTAATGCAGATTTTCCAATATCTTCAGGGCATAAATTTTCTGGAACCGGAATCAAAGTTAATTGTTCTATAGCAGATATCTCAACACCTTCTGTCCCGGCAAAATAGTGGGTATTTTGTGGAAGATCATCTCTTGTAGCCCCACCACGTCTGGCAAATAAAGCTATTCCTAAATTATTGATTTTCAAATCGACTAATCGAGCAGAAAAGTCATTTTTAACTTCGTCGGGTAATTTTTCCCCGTTTGTTTCAAATATTTGCTGAGGGTCAAATATCGGATTACCATTTTGATCCATATGGTATCCACTGGGATTATAAGTGACTCCTACTTTTAAAGGGAAAGGAGGTTCGGCCATATACCAACCGCGCCAAATTCGGCTTCCATCTTGTTTTGTTTCCACAATAGCAGTGATTTTATCAGCCGTTAAGGCAGGAGCTCCGTTGCTGTTTTTTAATGCTCCGGCAACTTGATCATAGCTAGTCGGCCAATTAGGATTTGGTAATTCGACAGCAATATTTTGGCTTTTAAAGGCTTCCAACAACGTAGTTGGCTTAAGTATATCAGGACCAACTGTTGACAGAATATCCGCTGGTTGTATTCCCGCTGTTGGAAAAGTGGTCGGTAATTCCGCTGGTGGAGTAGATAAACTTTTTTGACAGGCAGCTAATAATGCGGCTCCAGTGGCTAATCCAGCGACTTTCATAAAATCTCTTCTAGATAATATATTTGGGTTTGCCATATTATTTATTATTTCTTAATTTATAACTCATATATATTCCAGTTCCGAGAGCTAAGAGTTCGCCTGAGAATAAGATCAGACCCATCTCCGGTCCGGCGGAGGGGACATTAGGAGGAGTGGCGACCTGTTTTTCGATACAGAATTGAGATGAATCGTCGTCGGTTGTTTCGTTAGACCAAGCTTGAGCCTTATTTACTAGGCAGAACAATCCTTGGTTAGTTGGCAAATTGGCTTGTGAATTGATCTGCATTTTGAAATAGTAAGTTTTTTGTTCGTCAACATTGAAAAAACCGGCATCCCAAGAAATTATCCTTGTTGCACTATCAAAAATTCCCGGTCCTTCAACGGGAGTTAAATAAGATGGAACATAATCTTTAGCGGTCATTCCACCAAAAGTAGTTGTTGAAGTATTTTTGATTGTCACTTTAAACATGACGTATTCACTTGGTTTATAGCGTGGGTCGGAAACTGAAAGATTATCAACATAATCGGAAGTCCCTGGTTTTTGAACCATTTTATCAACTAACATGGAATAAGATTGACAAGGGGATTCGTACTGGCCACCACAACCGGCAGAAACAGAAACAGTAACGACGAGAAGTGAAAAAACAACTGCTAAAAAAACAAATATTTTTTTCATGCGATGATTATACTATAAGATTCGGGAAATGTCAACTATGGGATAGAAATTTTATGTTGTAGCGAAGACTTTATCTTCGACTTTATCAAGTCGTCTTTCATGATTTTTTAAGATATCATCGTGATCAGACGTCTTCTTATCGAATTTTTGGCTAATTTCTTTTAAATTTTGATTTGTTTCACCAACCATTTCGATAACAGTCATAACATCTTTTGTTAGGCTATCAATACGATTATCGAGTCTATCATTAACATCTTTGAAACTATTATCGATGTTTTTAAAATTATCTGCAAAAACTTCTTTCAATTTTTTTACATCTTTGTCTGTAATCACGATTTCATTCTACTACTAGCTATTTTTTTGTCAATATGATTTATAATACATTCATGAAACTAAATGCTAAAGAACTCCGTGATGTTGATGAGACGGACATAGTTATTGCCGAAAAAATAAAAAGCATAAAACGTCGTCCGATGTATTTTATTTTGGAAAATATTTATGATACTTACAATATTGGCGGACTGTTCCGGCTGGCCGATGCTTTAGCAATAAAAAAAATGTACATCTGTGGGGAAAGCGAAATACCGCCAAATTCAAAGATTAAGAAAGCGTCAATAGGAACTTATAAAGTGGTGCCATGGGAATACAGGAAAACAGTAGGGGAGGCCATAAAAGAATTAAAATCGAAATTGTTTCGAGATTCGGATTTCGGATTTCGGATTTCTATTATTGCAGTTGAGCAGGCAAAAAATTCTATTCCTTATCAAAAGGCTGATTATTCAGCTCCAGTGGCTTTGATCTTAGGTAATGAAACTTATGGTGTGACGGAGGAGACTCTTGCATTGGCCGATCAAATTGTTGAAATTCCGATGTGGGGGATTAACAAAAGCTTAAATGTTATTGTTTCGGCTGCGATTGTTTCTTATTGGGCCATCCGTTTATAAATTTATATAGGGTAAATAATTGACCCTTCCCTCCACGTCTTCGTACTCGGTTTTTTCGCTTGACCCCACACAATCTTTCCTCCTCGCATGGTTTACATCCATGCCTCGGAGGGGCGATTATGCGGGGTCTTCGGACAATTTGAACTTAAATTATTGAATATTATAAATTGCCCTTGACAAATTTAAATATATCCTTTAATGTTAAATTATAGGATAAATTTAATTATAAGTTTTGATTAAAGATTGATCGAACTTTAATCATAAAATAATCGAAAAAACTATGAATACTTATCGACTAATAGTTTTTGAAGATTCAAACTTTACAGAAAGTTTGTGGTCTGGATAAGTTAGTTACTAGTGGATAGTGCTTAGTGACTAGTTAAGAGTCATAAAAACTTAACAAAATCATACGCCGCCGAGTCCAAAGAAATTTTCCGAGGGCCCGGCGCGTTTTTTTAAGAAGATTTTTGCCAAATTGGAAATTATTGAGGCAATGGAAAAAAGAAAAACAAGGAGAAAAAGTCTCCCGATGAGTTGCATATTTTTAATAATTTTGTGCCTATACAACCGCGTAGGTTGGATGAGGCAGGTAAAACTTCTCTTGACTTTCAATTAGTGTACATATACTATATGTACAATAATGGACCTGAGCAAGTACACCGAGTTTGAATGGGATAAAGGAAACTTTGACAAAAGTTTTAAGAAACATAAGATTAGTCCAAACGAGGCAGAAGAAGTGTTTTTAGATGAAAGATTATTATTACAAGAAGATTTGAAACATTCCCAGTTTGAACAGAGATTTACAATAATAGGCAGTACAATTAGTAAAAAATTGTTATTAACCGTTTTTACTATTAGAAATAATAAAATCAGAATTATATCCGTAAGGATAGCTGATCGTAAAGAAAGGAGACAGTATGAAAAAACTTAAAAAAATTCCATATTTTAAAACTGAAGCAGAAGAGCGAGAATTTTGGCAAACACATAGTTCTGTTGATTATGTCGATTGGTCAACAGCAAAGAGGGTTGCATTTCCTAACTTGAAATTAACCAGTAAACCAATTACCATTCGTTTGTCAGTTTCACTGCTTGAAAGAATCAAAGTCAAAGCTAATTTGCTCGATATGCCATATCAATCATATATCAAACAACTAATCGCTCAGGGGTTGTAGGGTGATGTAGGATGAGGCTACTTTTCAAGTTGACAGTGATTTCTTATTCCGTGATATTATAAAACATATGAAACAAGATATAAACAATATCATTCAAATACTTCAGAGCTATCAGGTAAAAAAAAGCCGCCCCTTTTGGATCTTATGCCCGAGGGGATCCTGACTTAGGACATTTAGTACCCCAAAATCCTTAACTTTTATAGTTATCCACAAAATGTTTAAAAATACATTAGTGTCCCGTTTTTGAAGATTTTGTGCGTAGATTTTAGAGGTGTCCTAATTCTTTCAAATATCTTAAAATCGATTAATTCTATTGAAAAATTTACTCAAGGTTTTACTGCTGAAAAATTTTTAGAAACTGAGATGGAACAGTTTAAGGAAATTGAAAAGGCCATGCTAACTGAAAACAGACTTTAATTAATCTACTTTAAATATTTATTAATCGCTTACTTGTTCGTCTGAAGCTTTAGCGAAGGTGGATAACCTACAAAAGTAATTATTAGGATTATCAGGAAGCCATTAATTTAGTGATATGCCAATACAGCCACGTCAGTTGAATGAGGCGGGTGAAATTGTTCTTGACAACTCCAAAAAAGACTGTAGAATGGAGTTATGTATTCCAGATTGCTAAAAATTCCAAAAAATAAAAGTTTTTTCCTTTTTGGCCCTAGAGCCACAGGAAAAACAACTTGGGTAAAATCAATTTTTCCAAAAGCCCTCTATGTAGATTTACTTGAAGCAGAGCTTTTTAATGACTTTTTAGTTAGCCCCCAACGTTTAGATAATCTAATTCCTAAAGATTTTAATGATTGGATTATTATTGATGAAATTCAAAAAATCCCGGAACTTCTTAATGAAGTTCACCGTTTGATTGAACTGCGAAAGCTAAAATTTATACTGACAGGTTCTTCGGCCAGAAAACTAAAAAGGAAAGGACCAAATCTTTTGGCTGGACGGGCTCTCACATATTTTATTCATCCTCTGACTATTAGTGAATTAGGAAGCGATTATAAATTTGAACACTCGCTAAGGTATGGTCAATTACCATCAGTTTATCGAGAAAAAGATCCAAAAAAATATTTGGAAAGTTATGTGAAAACGTATCTTGAAGAAGAAATCCAACAGGAAGGTTTAACGAGAAATTTAGCCTCTTTTTCTAGATTTTTGGAAACGGCCAGTTTTTCCCAAGGATCGGTTTTGAACGTTTCGGAAATTGCTCGAGAAGCAGCTGTCGAAAGAAAAGTGGTAGAAAATTATTTTTCGATCATTGAAGATCTTTTAATTGGTTCAAAAATTTATCCGTTTACCAAAAGAGCAAAGAGGAGAATGATTGCCCACCCAAAGTTTTATTTTTTTGATGTAGGGGTTTATCGGACACTACGCCCAATGGGACCTTTGGACGTGCCGGAAGAGGTAGAAGGTGCGGCTCTCGAAACGTTACTTTTTCAAGAATTAAAAGCGATTAATGATTATCTTGAGTTGGGGTATAGGATTTATTATTATCGAACGGCTGAAAAAGCCGAGGTTGATTTTATTCTTTATGGAGAGAAGGGAATTAAGGCGTTTGAAATAAAAAGAACTAAAAAAATAAAGACATCGATGTTAAAAGGTTTAAAAACTTTTTTGAAGGATTATCCTGAAGCCAAAACCTTCTTTCTCTATTGGGGAGAACGACGGATGAAGGAAGGGGAAATAGAAATAATTCCCTTGAAAGAAGCTTTATCCAATCTAAAATCGCTACTTGACTGAACTTCATTTGAAACGATAGGACTGGAGGCTATTTAATTAGACACTTTATAGACGAATATTAGACGAGGCTACTTTTCAAGTTGACAGTGATTTTTTATTACGTGATATAATATTCATATGGATAAGTACACTGCAAAAATTATTCCAATTTTGAAAAAATACGGGGTCCTCCGCGCCTCTTTATTTGGATCGGTTGTTCGGGGTGATACTCATAAAAATAGTGACGTAGATATTTTGGTCCAGGTACCAAAAAACAAAAGTCTGTTTGACATGATGGATATTCAATTTGAATTAGAAGATGCGCTGAAAAAAAAAGTAGACCTAGTTGAATACGACTATATTAAACCACGACTCAAGTCACAAATTCTTGGTGAGCAAGTTCAAATTATATAATGAAAAAAGATTTTATCGTATATATCGAAGATATTATTGAATCAATCCAAAAGATAGAAGAATACACAGGTGTCCTTTCAAAAGAAGAATTTGAAGAGTTGGTTTCGATCCAGGACGCGGTATTAATGCGTCTTGCTGTAATTGGGGAGTCAGCAAATAAAATACCCGTTGATGTAAGAAAAATTAACAAAATAATTTTATGGCGAAAAATAATCAATCTAAGAAACTTAATAGTTCATGATTATTCAAGTGTAAATATTGAAAGAATATGGAAAATCATTCAGAAAGAGCTTCCTGTATTTAAGAAACAGATAGCGGATCTTTTAGAAAAAACTTCAAAATAAAAATCTCTAACACAATTATCATGCCGAGAAATAATGATATATTTGTGCCTATACATTATAATGAAAAAAATACAAACGAAGGATTAAAGACATTTTTTCAGTTGTAAACTATATTTTGATTTTGATATACTTAAGCTCATATGAAATCTACAGTTTTAAAATATAATGTGATGATAAAAAAAGAAGGTAAATATTTTGTTGCCTATGTGCCAACTCTTGGTATTTC
>Ga0210006_1000751_pt1 | contig 24114 bp, 26 predicted proteins | sample CryGey02umfilter_2_FD_185452 | JGI IMG/M metagenome (GOLD analysis project Ga0210006, IMG submission 185452) | Groundwater microbial communities from aquifer in Utah, USA - Crystal Geyser 4/10/14 0.2 um filter (SPAdes) (version 3) | ecosystem: Environmental > Aquatic > Deep subsurface >... | reverse complement strand
AAGAGTATGGGGCAGCCAGTGCTTCGTTAATAATTATGGATCCAAGCACTGGTGCTATCAGAGCAATGTGTTCATTGCCAGATTTTGATCTCAATGATTATGGGAACATTGATGATGTTAATGCTTACAACAATTCTAGTATTTTTACTGCATATGAGCCAGGATCTATCTTCAAGCCGATTGCCATGGCAGCTGCTCTTGATTTGGGCATCCTGACACAGGATTCTTACTTTTATGATAGTGGTAGCAAAGAAGGTCTGTGCAGAACACCTATAAAGAACGCTATGGATAAGGCATATAAAGACCAGACCATGACTGGGGTGCTAGTAAATTCTATCAACACTGGTATGATCTATGTCGTAGAACAAATTGGCAAGAAGAATTTTATTGATTACATTGAAAAATTTGGTTTTGGTGTGAAAACTGGAATAGAGTTGGACAGTGAATCTTCTGGAACCATTCAATCTCTTTTTGAAAACAAAGTAGATCAGTTTGACTGCTATGCGGCCACAGCCTCTTTTGGACAGGGTATCACTGCCACTCCGCTCCAGATGGTTTCTGCTTTTGGGGCTATTGCCAATGGTGGAAATATGATGAAGACTTATGTAGTAGAAAAAATAGTGTATTCCGATGGAAAAATAGCACAAACTCGCCCTAAGTCACTAGGTGAAATAATTAGTAAGAAAAGCGCCGCTATTTTGTCTGCTATGTTGGTGAAGGTGGTGGACAGTGGACACGCCGGCGCTTCTTCTGTGAAGGGTTATTATGTGGCAGGAAAAACTGGCACAGCTCAGATTGCCAACAAAGGTGGATATAGTGATGAGACCAACCAATCTTTCGTAGGATTTGCTCCGGTCGATGACCCAAAATTTGTGATGATTATAAAATTCGATCGACCTCAAAGAAATTATTCGGATAGCACCACTGCACCAGTTTTTGGAGATATTAGCAAGTTCCTCTTGGATTATTATCAAGTTCCGCCATCTAGGTAGATTTGGTAGATGATCATTGACTATTTTGGCTTAATCATATATAATTTTCACGTTCTAAGTATGGATTTGATTTTCCATTATGGCCCGTTCGTCTAGTGGCTAGGACGCTAGGTTCTCATCCTAGTAACAGGGGTTCGATTCCCCTACGGGCTACTAAACAAAAAAAGACTTTGTTTTTTCTCCACAGAGTCTTTTTTTTGTTTAATTTAGAAAAAAAGAAAAAACTTATGCATCAATCTCTTTCCAGACTATATCTGTGGCATTAAAAAATTTTTTAGTAAATTTTCCAGCCCCATCTATCGAGAATGGCTTGCATGTATAACAATCAACAGTGAAAAGGGGGTCTTTTGTTGGATATGAATAAAAGGTTGCTCCCGAAGATTTTCAATGGATCCAACCGCCATAACCCATTTCATGGGCACTATAGACAAACGGACCAGAAAGTTTTTCCATTCCCGTCACTTTTGCCAACTCATTTAGATATTTTGTAATCTGATTAGGCTCGACAATTTTTTTTGTCGTGCCTTCAATTATAACTCGTTGGCGAATTAAGTCGGGGGCAAGGTTTTTCCAGTCCATATATATGTAGTTATTTTTTTTTAAGCTCATATGATATTTTTTATCATATAAATTTATTTTCTTCTAATGTGTGTCGTATTTTGTACAAGAAGTAAAGGAACTCTTTACTTTTTGAGTGTATTATAGTATAATAATGCATCATGATATTTAGTTAATTATATATGCTATTTTTTCAAAAAAATAAGGATATAGAAGAACATCTATTATTTCTCCTTAGAAAAGGGCCAATGAAAATAACAGATGTTATAACGTCTATACAAAAGGTAAGACCTAAAACTACCAAACAAGGAGTGTATTATATTATTCACTCTCTTAAGAAAGACGAAGTTTTGGTGACTCATAAAAAAATGGTATCACTTAATGCTGTGTGGTTAAAAGAGTTGGTTTTTTTCGTCGATTCAGCAGAACATGTGTATCTTACAGCGACCACACATAGCGGGCATTTTTTACATCTTCAGGATGGTGAAAAAATTCAATATAATTTTACAAATTCGTTACTTACTGATGCATTTTGGAATCATGCTATTTTCCAAATTGAGGTAATAACCGGCGGACAAGAGCCATTTATTGCGTATAATCCACATAGTTGGTTTTTCATAGCTCACCCAGAAAATGAAATCAAAGTGCGAGATTTGTTTGTCAATAATAAACGACAATATTTTGTTTTATCTTGTCATAAGAAACCATTTGACCTAGATATTCGACATTATTTTGACGGCGAGTGGAGTCAATATTATGCACAAGAAAATATACTTTTTGGGAGAGAAAATTATTATGTAAATATCATTGGTGATTTTATTATTGAGGTTTGGATTGACAAAAAGGTGGCACAACGTATTGATGAATTTTATACGACATATACTAAACTAAGGGAAAAAGAAAAGGGTGTGTTTAAGCATATCATCGAGGGTAGAGGGAAAACAAAGTTGGTAATCTCACGTGACAGCAAAAAGGCTTCGAAGTTTAAAAAACAGTTTATCAAGCCATTTTGGGTTATGACATAAGAACAATATATCTTGTGTATAGTTTATATTGACAAATTTTCATCTATATAGTATTATATCCGCACCATAGACAGTAGGTTCCCGACTCAGTCGGGATTAAATATCCTGCCGAGGTAACTCTAATTAGATTTGAGTCAGCCCAAAGAAAATTTAGTTTTCTAGGCTTAATCAAGTTGAATTAATAAAGTCGAAGAGTTATAGAAGTCTGTGGTAAAACCACAGTTTTTTGTTTGTTGGATAGTTTCTAGGTTAAAAAGATAACTTAGAAAACTAAACAAACTTAAATAACTTTGAAAACTAAGATTTATGGCCAAAACAAAACAATCAAAAGAACAAGCTGTTCAAGATCTAGTATTTCACCTCAAGGATTCCAAAGCTGCTGTATTTGCCAACTTTCAAGGTTTGAAAGTGTCTGAATCAGAAGAACTTCGTGGCATTTGTCGTGATCAAAATATCACATATGTTGCCAGCAAGAAGACTCTTCTCCAAAAAGCTCTTTCTGAACTTGGGTTGGAAGTGAATACGAAGGTGTTTGAGGGATCCCCAGCCGTAATCATTGGTGTGACAGATGAGGTCGCCCCTGCTCAGATTATTGCTAAATTTGCCAAGAGTCACGAGTTGGTCTCGATTTTCGGCGGAATGTTGGAAGGCAAATTGATTGATGACGCTAAAGTAAAAGAATTATCCGCTCTACCAAGTAAACAAGAGCTCCTTGCAAAAGTGGTTGGTACACTTAATGCTCCAATTTCTGGATTCGTTAATGTTCTTGCCGGTAATTTGCGTGGTCTAGTGTTTGTCCTTAGCGCAATCAAAGATGCTAAAGTATAAATATAACCTAACTTAGATATTTAAAATAAAAAATATGACAGAAGAAAACACAACAGAAGAAAAAGTAGTAGAAGTGCCTGCCAAATTTAAATCTCTTGTAGAAGAAGTAGAGAAAATGTCTGTACTTGATCTAGCTGAATTAGTGAAGATTTTGGAAGACAAGTTTGGCGTTTCAGCTTCCGCACCTGCTATGATGATGGCTGGTCCAGCTGTTGTTGGTGTTGCTGGTGACGCTGGAACAGAAGAGAAGACAGAATTTACTGTTGAGCTTACTGATGCTGGCACAACCAAGATTGCTGTTATCAAGGCAGTGAAAGCTGCTACTGGCTTAGGTCTTGCTGATGCTAAAGCATTGGTAGACGGAGCTCCAAAAGCTATAAAGGAGAATGTACCAAAGGCTGAAGCAGAAGAGCTTAAGAAACAAATCGAAGAAGCCGGTGGAAAGGTAGTCTTAAAATAAGGAGCATCGATTTTGATACAAACCATCACAAATAAGTAACAAAAAATCAGCCATGAAAGTGGCTGATTTTTTTTTATTGAACTCATACTAAGTTTTCATCTGTCATCTCGGAGTATGCTTATTATATTTTTAGATTCCAAACGAATAAATCTTGTTTTGGTCTAGAACGTAAATAGTTTTTTTGGCTTCGTCGACAATCATTCCAGTTGGCTCTTGCCATTCGTTGACAGTGTATTGTTTGAGCAGCTTTCCTTCTTTGTTTAATACCACAATACGTTTTACAGACGGCTCAAGGATGTAGATATTTTGTACATCATTGTATGTCCAGATTATGCTTGGCTTTGATAATTCTGGATCCAGACCAGTGATGGTGAATTCTTCTTTTTTTCCACTGACAAATTTGAGAATTTCTCCATTTTCTTTTAAAACAAAGATATCACCATCAACAGCAAGAGATACCGCATCACTTAGGTCAACGTTATTTGTTTTTATCCAAGGGCTTCCTTTGTCATAGCCGGTTTTTGTTTTGTTATGTTTGTAAATTTGATTATTTTTTTTATCGATCGCATATAGGCGGAGATTGTAAATAAAAATGTCGGTAATTTGGGGTTTGTCGTCTGGGTAAGCAATATCATTCTTTGATAAAGTTTTTGTTTCTTTGTTGTATTCAAAGATGTCTTGGTTTCCGGATAAGAAAACAATCTTGTCTTGTTCTTTTGGAGTGGAACCCCCTGTGATGTTTGAGACAATATCATGGAGATGTGTCTCGCTATTTTTTGAATTAATTTCAAAACTATAAAATGATTGATCTTCTGGTCCGTAAGCAACCAGTGTGTCGTCGATTCTGGTCATTTTTTTGGTATTTATTTCTCCATATTGATTTTGGAGATCAATTAGAAGTTGTGGAGAAACTACGGTGACATTTCTTAGTTTAATTAATTTTTCTTCAATAGAGACAGAAAATTGTTGTTGTAATTCTTTTGACTCTTTTCCATTGTCGGAGATAGCGTCGGTCAATTCTTGGGCTTCTTTGAGTGTTGTAAATGCCTTGCTGTTATCGTTATAGATTATACTGGCTTCAGCTATGGCGATTTTGTCTTCGATAGCTTGAATATGGTTGTTGTAGTTTTGTTCCCTGACAAGACGCTCTTCATTTATTTTCATCCCAGCAATACTGCTAATAAAAAGTATGGCAGCGATGATTGTGCCAAAGAGGAGGATTTTACTTGCAATTGGTAATTCTTTGATGAATTGTCCGAGATTGTGGCCTGTATTTTTAAAAGATTGGATTGCTTCACGCCTGCTATTATTTTTATTAGTAATTAAAATAAAAATCATGATGAATATTTTTCCAATTACAATAGCCAGTTTTTTTATTAAATTAATTAACCATAATCCGCCTTCTACTAAGGTTCTACCAACCAAAACTAGTGTGGTGGACTTAATTGTACGTATCTCGCTGTCTTGGTGTGGTCTGTAGTTGGTTTCTGTGACATTGTCTCTCACTATCTTTCTTCTTTTTTTCAGGGAGATTCTTGTTTTATTGATACTTTCTTCTTTTTTGGTCTTTTTCCTGAAAAGACTGAACAAAGGAGGAGAGAGGGTTTCAGCGGTATTTCTTTCAGATTGAAGTAATTGGTCTAAGGATTCGGCAGAACTCTGATCTAATTTTTTGGATTGAGGTTCTTTTTCTGTTTCTTGTGGATTTTTATTTGATAGATATTCACATAAAATACCTCCAAATGAAGAGTGACCATGAAGATTTTTTAAGACTTTTTCTATGTGATCTACACTTTGAGGTATGCTTCTTGAGGTGATTATTTTTTCAAGTCTGTCGTAAGAAAAATGATCAGTGACCTGGGGGGTGGCAACAAATATTTTGTCTCCAGGATTAACGTTGCCTTCAATAACAGAAGAAAATAGGGCGTCGCTATCGTTGTTTTCGGCCTGTTCTTTTAGAATATTGAAAGTATGGATTTGATTTTTTTGTTCATAAAATAATATAGCATGGGGATTTCCATGGTAACTAATTGAGATAGTATTATTTTTTACTACTGCTACCAAACAATGAATTGCTATTTTTTTGTCTGATATTTCTAGGTTTTTTCTGTTGATGTATTCTAAGGTAAGCTCAAAAGGATTTTTATCGCCATCTTCATTGGCGGTGTTATAATATCCAGCTTCGATGTCATCAATGATTTGTTGGAGCTGTTCAATATGTTCAATAGAGCCATTATTTATCTCACACAATGCTAAAAAATAGCCCTTTTCTATTTCTTCGGCAGTGGATGGCTCGGTGATGTGTAACAAGACGTGTGAGGTTTTTTGGTCGTCTCCTTCAACGAAAAATTCTCGTATGTCAACATTATTCATATAAGCTTGGCATCTTTGACTTTTTTAGCTGATCTTATTATACTATACTTTAGGAAAGCTGGAAAGTCTGCCTATTAGCAGGTGGACCATGGAATACTGGAGAAGTCCAAAATGTCTAAGAAGCTAAAAGATTGGAATTGTTTATGATTTATGATTTTTGCCTGCTGGCAGGCAAGGTTAAATTTATGATTTATAAAAAATATGCTTGAACAATTTTTTGGTTCAAAAACTCGTTTTCGTTTATTGCGTTTATTTTTTCGAGATACTACGCAATCTTTTTATGTTCGAGAACTGGCTCGATCTCTGGATGTTCAGATCAATGCGATTAGAAGAGAGCTCGAATTATTTCTCAAACTTACTTTAATCACAGTGGTCTCTCCGCCAAGTAATATAAATAAGAGCAAGGCTGGATCAGGACTGAGAAAATATTATGCGATTAATCCTGCGTCATTTTTGTACCCAGAGATGAATGCCCTTCTTCTAAAAGCTCAAATGTTAGGAGAGCAAGAATTCATTAATACACTTAAAGAAAAGGCCGGTGAAGTGCAATTGCTTCTTTTGACAGGACAGTTTGTGGGTAATTCTGATGTTCAGAGCGATATTTTGATTATTGGTAATATTAAGGAGCGTAATTTTGACAAACTGATTGCAGAGTATGAAAAGGAAGTTGGTTTCAATATTCGGTATACAGTCATGACTGTGGAAGAATTTTATGAGCGTAGACAGATGATGGATAAGTTTATATTTTCTCTCTTTGAGTCTGGGGGGATGGTGGCTATTAATGAGCTTGAGGTTTGATTAAGTTTTCTGAGCTGACTAAGTAGTCTAAGTTTTATAAGTAATTATGTACTTGTTGATAAACATGTCAGAAAAAGACCAAATTCATTTGGCTCTTTTTGATGAAGAAAAAATGGTTGATAAAATTTACGAAGGGAGGAATAAGGAGCTTCTTTTTTTGATTGAGGATTTTCTTGTTAGTATGGGTCTGAATAAAGAAAGTGTTCATGGAATTATAGTGGTTGTTGGAGCTGGGAGTTTTACAAGTACACGGATTGCGTGCGTGGTGGCAAATACTTTTGCGTATGTGAAACAGATTCCACTTTTGGCAATTTCGGTTGGTGATGTTGATATGGTTCAAGAATTGATTCCAAAACTTTTGGAGCAACCTAAGGGGCAGTATATTTCAGCGGAGTATAGTGGGGAGCCGAATATAGGTGTCATTCAGCGATAATTGTATAACAAAAGAATAAATATTTAATTATGAAACAAATATTACTAAAAGGAGATGGTGTAAGTCCTGGGATTATCTCTGGAAAGTTAAAGTATGTAAAAAATATTGATTCTGCGTCTAAAATTGTGGATGGTGATATTGTTTTTGCCAAATCACTACACCCACCGCTACCTAGCCAAGCACGCCATGCCTCTGCTTTTATTATCCAATCTGCCAGTGAAGCGGATCATACAGTTTCTTATATCAAAGAAATATGGAAACCGTGTGTGTTGGTTGATGATATTTCTGTTTTTAAGGAAGACATTGAAGTTACTGTGGATGGGCAAAGCGGTAACATTTTTTTAGGAAAACAAGAAAAAAATAGTCAGAATTTTTATCTCCCTTTGGCTCACAAGTTGAATAGTAAAATATATTTACAAATGAGTATCCCTAGAATGGCAAAAAGTGCTATGGAGTTAAATACTGACGGTGTCGGATTATTACGTACAAATTTGATTGTTGAAGAAACAGGAAATCACCCTTATTTTTATTATATAAAACAAAACAAAGAGCAAGAATTGATTGATATTTTGGCAAATGGCATAATGCAGATTGCAGAGACTTTTAATCCAAAGCCAGTTTGGATTAGGACAATGGATTTTTCAACAGACGAACTTAGTCTATATAATAAAGGCGAAGAAGAAATAGTAGAAAGTAATCCTTTGCTTGGTTGGAGGGGAATTGTGCGCGGACTGGATCAAAAAGAATTGTTATCTGTTGATTTTCAAGCCATAAAAAAAGTGCTAGACGCAGGATACAATAATATTGGAATAATTTTTCCAATGGTGAGAGATGTTTCAGAATATATACTAGTTAAAGAAGCCTTATTGGGACACGGCATAAAACCACATGTAGATATAAAAGTTGGATCAATGTTTGAGACTCCTGTGGCGGCTATGCAAATTGAAGATTTTGTAAAATCGGGTCTTGATTTAGCATTTGTTGGAATAAATGATATTACACAATATACACTTGCTGCAGATAGAACCAATCCAAATATGCAACAGGTTTATAACCCCGCAAATACGGCTGTTTTAAATTTGGTGTACAATGTACTTGAAACATGCAAATATAACAATATAGAGACGACCACTTCTTTTTTGTCTCCTTTGAAAAAAGTATTGCCGGAATTATTATCAAGAGGTTTGGTTAGTTTTACTTTGCAGGCAGATAGAATAAATGAGATTGCAGAACTAGTGTTTGAAGCTGAAAAGAAAGTCAGTGAAAAAATATGAACCAACTCCACCTCACCATTCATGGTCAAGTCCAAGGAGTATTTTTTCGAGACACAGCTTGCCAAAAGGCTCGTGAATTTGGCTTGAAGGGCTGGGTCAAAAATTGTCCAGACAAAACCGTTGAGATTTTAGTAGAAGGAGAGAAAGAAGACTTGAAAAAAATGCTAAAATGGTGTAAAGAGGGATCAGAGTACGCTAAAGTTGAGAAGGTGATAGAAGAATGGAAGGAGGTCGAGGAGAGTGAGTTTGGGGAGTTTAAAATAGTTTATTAATTTGAAATTTATAATTTACAATTTTCAAACAATTTTTAATTTATAAATTTACAATGTTGTAGACTTGTGTTATACGATACCTGATAATGTCTAAGTTTTATGTATTAAAATTAACTATTGAAAATTGTTTTTAAAATTAAAAATTTCAAATTAAAAATTATGTTAACTGATTACCAACGCTATCGTTTATATGAAATGCTCCCAGGCCTATCCATCTGGGGCACTTTGTTTTTGGTAATATTGCTTTCTTTTGTCAAGCCACTTTGGATGATCTATTTCATCATTGTCTTTGATATATATTGGGTTTTGAAGGTGTTTAATTTTTCGTTTTATCTTATCATTGCCTGGATCCGTTTTCGACAGACCAGAAGTATTGATTGGAAAGATAAGATCAAATATGAATTAACTAACCATGAAGACAAGTGGCATATTATTTTTCTCACTCTATACAATGAAGAGTGGGATGTGGTCGAGACAGCTATAGAAAGTATTGTCAGTTCTGTTTACAATAAGGATAAATTTATTATTGTCGTGGCCGGTGAAGAGAGGAAAGAAGATCATTACCACGATATTTTGGGAAGAATCAAAAACAAATTCTTTGGTTCATTCCATGATATTGTGGGGGTCTGTCATCCAAGCAATCTGCCTGACGAAATCCATGGCAAAGGATCAAATCTCAATTATGCTGAGCAAGAGATGAAGAAATATATTGATGAAAGAAGTTGGGATTATGACAAGTTGATTGTGACTATTTTTGATATTGATACAGTTTGTCATGCCCAGTATTTTGCTTATCTCACATATTTGTATTGTACTCATCCAAATCCTACGAAGAGTTCATATCAACCAATCGCTGTCTACAACAACAACATGTGGGAGTCCCCAGCCATCTTGCGTGTTATGGCTTTTGGTACGACTTTTTGGATGTTGACTTCTTTGGCTAGACAAGATGCGCTTGTTACTTTTTCATCTCACTCGATGAGCTTTCGTGCCATAGTTGACGCAGGATTTCATGAAAAAAGGATTGTTAGTGAGGATTCTAGAATTTTTTATCAATGTTTACTTACTTACAATGGTAATTATGAAGTGACTCCAATGTATTTACCAGTATCTATGGATACTGTTCGAGATGATAAGTGGAAACAGAGTATCAAGAATCTGTATCGTCAACAAAGACGTTGGGCTTGGGGAGTCGAGCATGTACCGTACTTACTTTGGGAATTTCGCAAAAAAGGGAAGGCTATTCCACTTTGGAAGAAATTCAAGTGGGTATTTGTAGAATGGGAAGGCAAGTGGTCTTGGTGTTTGATTGCTTTACTGATTACTGTGCTGGGACAATTACCACTTTTGGTGGCACCAGAATCAATTCGACAAAGTGCGCTTTTTTTCAACGCCCCACACATGTTGCAAATTATAATGACCAGTGCCATGCTTGGAATGGCACTTTCTGCTATACTGAGTCTGCCACTTCTGCCACCTCGCCCAGAATCACACCCAAGACATAAATATGTTATCATGATTTTGCAGTGGGCACTCTTACCAATCTCCCTTATTTTTATCAGTGCTATTCCAGCAATTGATGCGGTCACCCACATGATGTGCGGGAAGTACCTTGGCTTTAATGTGTCACAGAAGAAAAGACTTAAAAATTAGACACTTGAACACCTAAACACTTTAGTATTTTGTTATTCCTGGGACATTACTTGCAGATGTTCTTAGGTGATAAAGTGTTTGAGTGTTCAAGTAATATACGTATGTTTTTTAAAAAAAGAAAAAAATCTAACATTTGGAAATGGTTTTTTGGTTCTTGTTTTGTTGTGCTGATTACTTTTTTGGTTTTCAGTTATTATGCTATTCGAAATTTTGATTTGTCTAGTGTGATAGACAATAATTTTTTGCAAAATACCATTCGAGCAGAATTGAATGAAGGACAAAACAAAATTTTGGATGTCGTGCCTGTAGTCTTTGGTTTTACTAAACCAAAGACTTATTTATTTCTTTTTCAAAATAATACTGAACTTCGACCAGGCGGGGGATTTATTGGTGTATACGCAGTGGTGACTGTGGACAGGGGAAAGATGGAAATTGTGGAAGTAGAAGGTAGTGGTGTTCTTGATAAAAAGACTCTAGCCAATTGGCAACCAGTTCCACCAGAGCCAATTAGTAAATATTTAGGAGTAAGTCAATGGTATTTTAGTGACGGTAATTGGTCTCCTGATTTTGGAGAAAGTGCTAAGAAAGTTTTGGAGTTATATAAAGGTGAGGGCGGTGTCAATGCAGACGATATTGATGTTGTCGTGGGTATCACACCAACTGTACTAGAAAGATTGATGAATATTACAGGTGATTTTACTATTGACGGAATAGAATTTACTTCTGAGAATGTGACTGAGCAACTAGAATATGAAGTAGAGTATGGCTATGAATCCAAAGGAATGGCGTTCGAAGATAGGAAATCCATAATCAGACCATTTATGGAAGCATTGGTGGGACATATTAAAGATAATTTATTTGAGAGATATGATGATTACTATGATGTTCTCTTTAGTCTAGCCCATGAAAAGCATCTTGTTTTCTTTTCTCAGGCTAGTGATCTACAGACACTGGTGGATAACTATGGGTTATCTGCCGACGTGGTTGAAACAAATCATGACTATGTGCTGTGGGTTGACGCTAATCTCGGTGCTCTCAAGACTGACCATGCTATCACAAGATCACTTAACTACACAATTTCCAAGAGACCGGCTTCTCATGAATCTGAGTCAGATCGTTATTTGGCTGCAACGACTATGGAGTATTTCCATGGTGGCACTTTTGATTGGCGTACTAGTACATACTTGACCTATACCAGAGTTTATGTTCCAAAAGATTCAAAATTGGTTTCTATAATTGGGAAAAGGAAAAACGGTCAGAGTATTGGTATAGACGAAGTAGATAGTGGCGAAGAGCTGGGCAAGCAGTGGTTCGGAGTATATTTTGCAGTAGAGCCTGGTGAGATAAAATCATTGTCATTCATCTATCAATTACCGACCAATATAGCGGAAGATATTGTTAGCAATACTTATAATTTGCTTGTACAAAAACAGATTGGGACTATTAATCACGGTTTGACGCTCCACCTTGATTTTGGTAAGATTATTCAATCTGCCAAACCAGCAGAAGAAGAACAACACTGGGGGGATAGAGTTTATGAATATAAAGGTGATTTGAGGTTGGATCGGAAGTTTAATATAAGCTTGAAAGCAGATTAAGGGGATTAAGCAGATTAAGCAGATTAAGTTATTCGTATAGCTTATTCTGTGTACTTAGCCTATTCTGCTTATTCTGCTTACTCTAAAAAATTATGTGGATTAAAAAAGTAGCAATTGATCTTGGTACGACAAATGTCTTGGTGCATGTTCCAAAGCACGGTATTGTAATTAACGAACCTTCGGTAGTAGCAATATCAGCTGGAGATCGGAAAGTTTTGGCAGTCGGGCTGGAAGCCAAAGATATGATTGGGCGCACGCCAGATACCATCATAGCAGAAAGACCATTGAAAGATGGAGTTGTAGCAAATTATCGAACTACCGAAGCAATGCTTCGCTATTTTATTAATAAAGCAATTGGTGGGGCTCGCCTTTTTCGTCCAGAGGTAATGGTGGCTGTACCTGCTGGCATCACTTCTACAGAGCGTAGAGCTGTGATAGACGCAACTATGGCTGCTGGTGCAAAAGCAGCCTATATTATCAAAGAGCCGATTGTTGCAGCGATTGGAGCAGATATTCCGATTGGGACGGCTAGCGGTCATATGATTATTGATATTGGTGGTGGAACAGCAGAAATTGCCGTTATTTCTCTTGGTGGCATTGTTTCTTGTGGATCTGTTCGGATTGGTGGCAATCGTTTTGACAGTTCTATTGCTGAACACATTCGTAAGAAATACGGTTTGGCAGTAGGTGAAAGAACAGCCGAAGAGGTAAAAATAATGGTAGGCTCAGCCATGTTTATGAGTAAACCTTTAGAAATTGAGGTGAAGGGTCGGGATATGATTTCTGGTTTACCACGAATTATCAAAGTTACTTCAAGTGATACCACAGAAGCTCTTCAGCTTGATTTGGAAGGACTGATTGATGCTGTCAAAAGTGTTCTTCATGATACTCCTCCAGAATTGTCAGCGGATGTAATGGAAAAAGGAATCATTATGTCTGGAGGGTCTAGCCAACTTCGTAATCTAGATGAGCTGGTTACCCAAGCGACAGGCGTGGCTTGTTATGTAGCTGACGAGCCTATGCTTTGTGTAGCCAAAGGGACGGGTATTGCTCTTGAGAATTTAGAAAGTTATAAGCGGAGTATTATGGCGACGAAGTAGTCCTTGGTTCATAGTTTGTAGTTTATAGTTTTTGTGTGGATTATGAATTATGAAAACAAATTTTGATTCAATAAAAAATGCTATTGATGCTATCAAACGTGGGGAGATAGTTATCATCGTTGATGACAAAGATCGAGAAAATGAAAGGGATTTGGTGGTCTCAGCAGAGCATCTTACAGAAGAGCAAATGGCTTTTATTATTCGTCACACTGGCGGAGTTGTTTGTCTTTTCATAAAAAATAAGTTGGCCGACAAATTAGATCTTCCACCAACGGTAGCCAAAAATATTTCCAAATTAGAAGCTGCTTTTGCAGTCACTGTTGAGGCTAAAGAAGGTGCAACTACAGGTATTTTTGCTAAGGACCGAGTGGCAACAATCAAGACAGCTATTGTTGAAGATGCCAATCCTGAAAATCTTTTTCGACCTGGTTACGTTTTTCCATTGAGAGCTCAGCATGGCGGAGTGCTATGGCGAGCCGGGCATACAGAGGCTTCTGTTGATTTGTGTATTTTGGCTGGGGTGAAGCCTGTGGCAGTAATTAGTGAATTAATGAATGGTGATGGGACGATGATGCGTTTGCCAGAGTTGTTTAGGTTTGCCAAAGAACATAATTTGGTCATGGTCTCTGTGACAGATTTGATTGCCTATAGACATAAAAATGAATCATTTATTGAATTGGCTGCAGAAACAGAATTACAGACCAAGACAGGTGTTTGGGAAATGAAAGTTTACAAAGATTTACTTCACGATACTTTGCATACGGCTCTTATAAAAGGAAAAGTGAGTGGCAATACTCCAGTTTTAATTCGGGTGCATTCAGAGTGCCTTACCGGAGATGTTTTTGGTTCTCTCCATTGTGATTGTGGACAACAATTACACAAAGCCATGACTGATATTGAAAAAGAAGGAAAAGGGGTAGTGCTCTATATGGAGCAAGAAGGTCGAGGAATTGGTTTGATCAATAAGATCAAAGCTTATAAATTACAGCACAAAAAAGGTCTTGACACTGTCGAAGCAAATTTAGCTTTAGGCTTACCAGAAGATTTGCGTGAGTATGGGATTGGTGCTCAGATTATCCGAGATCTTGGTGTCAAAAAAGTTCGTTTGATGACCAATAATCCTAAAAAAATTGGTGGTATCACAGGATATGGGATTGACGTGGTGGAACAAGTGTCTATTGAGATCTCAGCCAATGGTGTCGATGATCAATATTTGCAGACAAAGAAGGACAAGATGGGGCACTTGTTGAATAATTTGAAATTTACAAACAATTATAAATGAATAAAATTTTAAAATTGAATCATTAAATTATTAAAAATTGTTTTCAAATTAAGAATTTCAAATTTCAAATTTTCGATATGTTTATGCAACGCGCCATTCAATTAGCAAAAAAGGGGATTGGGCATACTTCGCCAAATCCTAGTGTTGGTGCTGTGTTGGTAAAAGATGGACAGATAGTTGGAGAAGGCTGGCACAAAAAGTATGGTGGGCCACATGCCGAGGTTATGGCTATAGATAAAGCCAAATTTGGTGTGCAAGGTGCTACTATGTATGTCACTTTAGAACCTTGCTGTCATTTTGGTAAGACTCCTCCTTGTACTGATCTGTTGGTTTCTTCTGGAATACGAAAAGTAGTGATTGGCATGAAAGATTCTTTTCCAAAAGTATATGGTAAAGGCTATGATATTTTGAAAAAAAATAATATTGAAGTGGAGTATATTTCCAAAAATTCTGTAGATTATAAAGAAATAAACATATTTATGCAGTCTTATTTCAAGTGGATGACTACAGGCTTACCATATGTAACTCTCAAAGCTGGGGTTAGTCTGGATGGGAGAGTGGCGACGAAGACAGGACAATCTCAATGGATCACTGGCGAAAAAGCTCGCAAAGATGCTCGTATAGAGAGGAGTATGTGTGATGCCGTCTTGGTCGGATCTGGGACTGTGCGGGCCGACAATCCAGAGTTGGCTTCACATGGGAAATTTAAAAAAAAGAATTTACTGCGGGTGATTATTGATCCGACTTTGGATTTGGATACTAATTTGGATGTCTTTCGAGATCAGAATGTTTTTGTGGTTTGTACCAATTTGGCTTCAGAAAAAAACAAAAACAAATTTCAAAAAGCCATGGTAGAGTTCAAATCTTTTGGTCCCAAAAAAGTTTCTCTAAAAAAATTACTCCAATATCTAGGTAAAGAATATAATATCCAACACCTGTATGTGGAAGGTGGCAGTGGTACACACGGTTACTTTGTGGACGATGCTTTACTTGATCCTTTGCTTGTTGATCGAGTTTTATTTTATATCGCTCCGAAGATTATTGGAGGCGTCAGTGCTGTGCCTGTGGTTGGCGGTAGGGGGGTTGGAGGAGTAGATAAGAGTTTGATATTGAACACAGTGAAGACTGAGATGGTGGGGGAGGATGTAAAATACCAAGGTTATAAAAATTTGTATTAATGAATAATTGGTCTATAATGATTATAACAAAGAACTTATACTTAGGTTTTTTATCTGTCATTTCGAAATATACTAATCATCCTACCTACCACTTCGACGGGCAGGCAAAACTTGCTTTGTTCCACGCAGTTTTTGACAAAATAAGTATATTTCTCGGTTTACTTTTTGTTTTTTTCACACCAACAAATGTTTGATTAAAAAATTATATTAATCTTGACCTCGTACTTTGGTATGGGACGAGGGTGTGGTTTAACCTGCTTGACTGCAGGTTCCCAGATCTCGATTTATCGGGGCTAGGGTTTATATCATTGATTAAAATTATGAAAGTAAAATATATAAAGATTATTGTTTCTTTGATAGTTGTATTGTTTATTATTGCAGGAATAAGTTGGATTACAGTCAAAAAAATATCAAATTTAAACATGAATAAAATACAGCAAAATGCCTCAAAAGAGGATAAGGAAATTTATTGTAGAGAACAATTTCAATCATCTAACGCCAAAAATTGTCCTGAGTATATTTGTAAAATTGTGCCATTTAGTCGATACGATATCGAAACCGATATGGATGAATGGGGAAATGATTGTGTCCCAAAAAATAATTAAGACAGCTATTATTTAGGGGAAAAAATACTGTTTTTTTAAAATAAATTACATTATAAAAAGGTAATTCAAAGTAATTTATTAATTAATTTATATATATGAAAAAAATCGTATCCTACGCCCCTGAGTTTTTTATTTTTGTGCTACTTGTGATCCTTATTATTCGAGTAGAAGTCGTCAATAATCATGTTCAGGAAGCAGTGTACAATGCCGAACAAGCAGAGGTCAAAGCAGGCAGGGCAGCAGTGTTTGCAGAATGGGCTGACACTAAAGCAGGGGAAGCCTCGGCATATGCTGCAGGCTGTATGGCAAATACATCAAACTTATAAAATATGCATCTCAAAAAATTCTTTCAACCAAACGTACAAAAAATCATGCTTTTTTTTATAGTATTTATCACATCGTGGTTTTTGTCTATCTGGACAACTATTGGTTGCAATGCCCATGAGTGTATGCCAGGTTTTGCTTCATCTTCGTTTTGGAAAAGTATCCAGTCTATGCACAATCGAGAATTTTTTGATTTTGGGTATGCCAATCGCTGGGCAGTGATATTTTTGGCTTGTGTAGTAATGAGTTACGTATTGTCTTGTTTGATTTTGTTGCTGTTTTCTAGAAAAGGAAAAAATTAATTTGATTTACTTTTGTGCAGGAGATTAATCTATGATCAAAGTGATATTTTTTGATTTCGACGGAGTGCTCACTACTGACAGTGCTGGGCGTGTTACTATTTTTAATAATTTCGTCGAGCAGACTGGTTTGGCGAAAGAAAAGATTAGTGAATGTTATCTTAAGTTTAATGATGAGCTTAAGTCCGGTAGTATAGATCATAAAGACATGTGGCAAGATTTTTGTGATTGTCTTGGTAACGATATTAATATAGATGTTCTTCAATATGTAAATCGCCATGTTCCTTTGAATATAAAAATGGTTGAGCTTGCCCATCAATTACATGATAGAGAGTTTGTCACTGGTATTATTACTTCCAATTCACGAGATCGAATGGCAGATATCGTTGATGAATTTGGATTTAACAATATTTTCGACTATATTATTACCTCAGCTGTCGTTGGCGAAATGAAAGATGGTGCTAAAATATTTGAAAAAGCGCTTGAAAAAACAAATATGCAAGCAGAGGAATGTGTATTTGTGGATAATAGCGAAAAAAATCTTGTTGTGCCAAAAGAAATGGGCTTTCAAACATACTTTTTTGATCATGAAAAAAATGATGTAGATATCTTTATTCAATATTTGAAAACTTTAGGAATAAAAATATGATCATCGGAATCGACGCTAGCCGAGCCAATCATGAGTATAAGACGGGTGTAGAGTGGTATGCTTATTTTGTGATTGAGGAGTTAAAGAAATCAAGTAGTAATAGAAAAGGAGTAAGGGATTTTGAAAATTTAGAATTTGTTTTATATACTGACAAACCCTTGCAAGGGAAGTTAGCCAAGTTACCAGATAGGTGGAATGAAAAAGTTTTACGTTGGCCACCGAAGAGATTTTGGACGCAGATTAGAATGAGCTGGGAGATGTTTCGTCATCCACCAGATGTGTTATTTATTCCAGCACATGTTTTCCCCATTATCCATCCGAAGAAAACCGTGGTGACCATTCATGATATCGCTGCCACCAAATTTCCAGAAAGTTACAACTGGTTTGAGAGGTGGTATTCGGTGTGGAGTGCAAAATTTGCTTTGAAAAAATTATGGAAGATTATTGTTCCTTCACATTTTACGAAAAATGAACTGACTTCAGTTTTCGACTCTCAGACTTCGGCCGACGTTGACGTTGTACATCACGGGTATGATAAAAAATATAGGAAGATTGAGAATAAAATAAAGATTGGCGAAGTATTGAAAAAATATGGAATTGAGAAACCTTTTTTGATGACAGTTGGGAGACTTGAGGAGAAGAAAAATACATGGCACATAATTCAAGCCTTTGAGAATTTGAGAGTCCGAAGTCCGAAGTCCGAAGTCCGATTGATTCTTGTTGGCAAACCTGGTTATGGCTATGAGAAGGTTCAACAAGCGATTGAAAATTCAAAATATAAAAATGATATCATTACACCCGGTTGGGTAGATGAAGAAGATGTCCCGTATATTATGAACGTAGCCGAAGTTTTTGTGTTTCCTAGCCTTTATGAAGGATTTGGTATTCCGATTTTAGAAGCCATGGCTTGTGGTACACCTGTGGTTACGTCGTGTGGCAGTAGTTTGGAAGAAGTGGGAGAAGATGCTTGTGTATATGTTGATCCTGAAAATATACAAGATATTGCTGAAGCAGTTGTAAAATTGATAGAGAATATTGAATATAGAATGTCTCATGTTGAGAAAGGGATCAGACGTGCAGAGAATTTTTCGTGGGAGAAATGTGCTACAGAGACACTAAACATCTTGTTGTCTGAGTTTTGAAAATATGCTACAATAGGTTCATATGTCAGATGATATTATTGGACACAAGTCAGTTTTTGAGTTTTTTGGTAAGGTGATTGAAAATGACAATTTGAGCCATGCTTATTGTTTTGTTGGACCAAGAGGAGTTGGCAAACTTACTGTTGCCAAGGAGTTTAGTGCAAGATTATTTGAAATTACTAGAGAAAAACTTGTGGCTACTCCAGATTTTTTGATAGTCGGACAAGAGCAAGATGAAAAAACTGGTAAAACCAAAAAAAACATTTCTATTGAACAATTGCAAGGGGTGAAAAATTTTTTGACTAGTAGTGCTTTTGGCAAAAAATACAAAGTGGCAATTATTGATGAAGCCGAAAAAATGAGTATCGGCGCCTCAAATGCTCTTTTAAAAACTTTGGAAGAACCAAGTTTATGGACAGTTATTTTTCTCATCACTACTGACGAGGATCTTTTACCGGCGACTATAAGGTCTCGTTGTCAGGTAGTCTATTTTTATCCAGTGAACAAAATTGAGATTGCGGAATATTTTGTGCAAGAAAGTTTTAATGACGAATTGTCCAAAGAAATTGTTAAGTATTCTCAAGGTCTTCCGGGTAAAGCAATAGTCTGGAAAAATGATTTGGAATCTTTTGATAATTACAAGCTAGAAAGAAAGCGATTTGTCAATTTAATCGGAAAACCATTTTATGAAAAGCTAAAAAATGTTGATGATTTGTTTGGAGATAAGACTGATCATATTGTGGCCAGGGACAAATTACAAGATGTCTTATTTGTCTGGCAGTCCATGCTTTTGTCTGAGAGTTTTGAAATAAATAAAAAGGAACTAGTAGATATATATAATCAAATCTTGTATACTATAGAAATGTTAAATAAGAATGTTCACCCTCGTCTTTTGGTGGAGCAAGTTTTATTGAAGTTACCTTAGCCATGCTTCGCTTACAACTTCGCAGGACAAGTTAATTTTATTTTATGACAACATCTTTTTTAAAACTAATTTTGGTCGTGGCCTTACCCCTATTGCTAGGTGCAGGTTGTTTGTCAATTTCTCAATCTAATGGGGTAGAGACATCTGGTCCAGGTGGTATGTTTGTTTCAGTAGACAAAGGTGAATCTTGGCAACCGATTTCGACCAAACCAACAGCTCAAGGTGTTCAAAATATTTCTAATGTCAGTGTTTATAGATTAATTCCAGATCTTCAGGATACCAAAACTATGTATTGGTTATCTAGAGAGCAAGGGCTTTTTTATACCTATGATGACGGTAAAACTTGGCAACAGGCCTCCAGCCCATTGTCTTCTGGTTTTGTTTATAGCATTGCTATTCATCCAGAAGATGTCTGTACTGTTTATGCTACTGACGGAAGCCACGTTTATAAGAGCATTGATTGCAACCGCACTTGGGAGGAAGTGTATCGTGAATCTCGTACCAGTGCTGGCATTCGGGCATTACTTGTTAATCCGTTTTCACCTTATCAGATTCTCTTAGCAGAAACTAATGGTGATTTGCTCCAGAGCTTTGATCTCGGAAAGAGTTGGTCTGTCTCTAAGAGATTTAAGAGTAATATTGTTAGCTTAATAGCAGATCCAGCTCAACCAGGAGTGATATATTTAATTACAAAGTCGCAAGGGTTATATAGATCTAGTGATGGTGGATTGACTTGGAATTCATTGGTAGAAGGGCTGAAAAAATATTCCAAAGCAACAGAGTTTCGATATTTTTATATTCACCCAAACAAGAAAGATACCTTGTACTGGATTTCGACCTATGGTATTTTGGTCTCAAAGGATGGTGGTGTGAATTGGGATACTTTAAGTTTGATCACTCCACCAGGAAGTGCCCAAATTTATAGCTTTGCCATAAATCCGGAGAACGATAGAGAAATTTATTATACAGCTACTATCAACAATCGTTCTACATTTTATCGCAGTATTGATGGAGGCAGTAATTGGATTACTAGAAAAATGCCTTCTGGACAAATACCAACAGCACTTAGAGTTCATCCTGAGAGATCAGAATTACTTTATCTTGGTTTTACAATTCCTCCAAAGGAATAACCGACTAGTAGCCTATAATTAATGCAGATCTAAATTATTATTTAACGTTATAAACAATATGGATTTTGTCGGCATGAATCAAGAAAAATTTGATAAGACCATTGAACATTTGAAATCAGAGATTTCTTCTTTGCGAACTGGGCGAGCTACCCCCGCAATAGTAGAGGATCTTACGGTGGAAGCCTATGGTAGCAAACAGGCATTAAAAGGTTTGGCTTCTATTTCGGTAGCTGATGCCAAGACAATCAATGTTCAACCTTGGGACAAAGGTGTGTTGCAAAATATTGAAACAGCAATTCGTAACTCTGACTTAGGTTTAAATCCAGTCAATGATGGGGTGATGATTCGTCTTATTCTTCCTGATCTTACAACGGATAGAAGAAGCGAATTGATAAAGGTTTTGCACAATAAATTGGAGCAAGCTCGTATTGTTATTCGTAAAATTCGAGAGGAAGTTCGTGAAGAGATTGCGAAAGCAGAAAAAGACAAAACGATTTCTGAAGATGAAAAATATACCTATCAAGAAGGAGTGGACAAGGTTGTCAAAGAGTATAATGATACAATAAAAATTATTGGTGATGAAAAAGAGAAAGAGATATATACTGTTTAAAAAGAGATACTCATTGTTTGAAATGTAGTAAAGAATTTTAAGAGTGTAGAGCATAAAATATGCGTTTAGTTGTACAGCGAGTTTCTGAAGCAAAAGTGAGTGTGGATAACAAAACCATAGGTCAAATTGACCATGGTTTTTTGGTTTTACTTGGGATTACGCACAATGACACAAAAGAACAGGTCATAAAATTGGTAGATAAACTGGCGAAATTAAGAATATTTGAAGATCAAGATGGGAAGATGAACAACAATATCATTCAGTCTGCAGGAAACATTTTGGTAGTCTCACAATTTACCCTCTATGCTGATTGTAAAAAGGGGAACAGGCCAAGTTTTATTGATGCTGCTAGACCAGAAGTAGCTGAACCTTTGTATGATTATTTTGTAAAGAAAATTGATGAGCTTGGTGTAAAAGTTTCTGCTGGGAAATTTGGTGCCTATATGCAGGTTAGCTTGATTAACGATGGGCCAGTGACATTGGTTTTGGAGAGTTAATAGAATTTCCTTATCGTCCCAAGTCGTCTATTGACAAATTTTTTTATATATAGTACTGTATAGCCATCAAAAACAGTATTGTAAAACAAACATAGTCGAGTTTGACCCGCCCACCCAGGGTGGGGGCTATGCTGGATTTGATGAGCCCGCCCAAGGCGGGTAAATTATTCATTTGTTTTACAATTTATGCAACAAGGTATAATTGCCAGACTTACCGATAAGGGGTTTGGTTTTATTTCGCGTGAAGGTGAAGAGAAAGATCTTTTCTTTCATTCTAGCGAGCTTGTAGACGTAGAGTACAACGATCTTCGTGAAGGTGACAAAGTAGAATTTGAAGTCGCTGAAGGTCCAAAAGGTTTGAACGCTGTTAAAGTTAGCAGAATTTCATAATTTCTCTCACAAGTTTAAAAACACTCCAATTTTATTGGGGTGTTTTTTGTATAGAAAAATTTATGAGAACAGCTATTTTTTTTATAAATTTTCCAGGTGTTTTGTATGTGGTTTCATTATATTTTTTTAAAAAATTGTTGTCCTATTTTGAAACTTCCGTTTTTCATGATTCAATTGGTATTTTTATATTTTGGCTTTATGTTCACTTTACGTTCGCTTGACTTTCTTCATCAAAATGTTATTATAAATAATACCACTGATGAAACAGTATTGGCAACTGTGGAGGTGGTAAAGATGCGGATTGAATGCGGAATATTCGCAGATATACGTGGAAAATACAAAGAGTGGTCCGAGATCAAGTCGGACAACTCGGGTGGAACCGTCCGAAGTAACATCGGACCCCGAGACAGTATTTTTGGCTGTCTTTTTTTATTATAAAATAGTTGGTATAATTAACCACAAAGAAGCAAGAGACAATTTTCAAATAAATAACAGGCTCCAGTTTCCAAATTTATTATTTATTATTTGTTTTTTGAGATTTGTTTGTGTTTTGTTTCTTGTATTTTAAAGAAAATAAAATATATGAGTTTAGAAAATCTAGAACCAATAGTATCTCTAGCCAAACGTCGTGGCTTCATCTTTCAGTCTTCAGAAATTTATGGAGGTCTTTCATCATGCTATGATTACGGTCCACTTGGCGTGGAGCTCAAAAATAATGTAAAAAGAGCTTGGTGGAAAGCGATGGTGCAAGAGAGAAATGATGTTGTCGGATTGGACGCTGCTATCTTGATGCATCCAAAGACTTGGGAGGCTAGTGGGCACATTGCTGGGTTTACTGATCCATTGGTTGATTGTAAAGATTGTAAGAAAAGATGGAGGGCAGATCACTTGCTAGAAGCCAAAGGAATTAAGCCAGATTTCAGACCATGCGAGTGGGATAAACATAATGTAGTCTGTCCAGATTGTGGAGGAGATTTGACTGATGTACGAAAGTTCAATCTAATGTTTAAAACTTTTATGGGAGCATTGGAAGATAACACCAGTCAAATTTATTTACGACCAGAGACTTGTCAAGGGATTTATGTTAATTTTCTAAATGTTCAACAGTCGATGAGAAAGAAAATTCCATTTGGTGTCGCCCAGATTGGAAAGGCTTTTAGAAATGAAATCACTCCGGGGAATTTTACTTTCAGAACACGCGAGTTTGAACAAATGGAACAACAGTATTTCATTCATCCAGATCAAAAAAAGGAAGTTTTTGAGATGTGGAAAAAAGCAAGGATGCAGTGGTATTTGGATTTTGGAATGAAAAAAGAAAATTTGCAGTTTAGACAACACAAATCAGATGAACTTGCTCACTATGCAGCTGAAGCTTGGGATATTGAATACAATTATCCAGGCATGGGATTCAAAGAGCTTGCAGGTATTCATGATCGAGGAAATTGGGATTTGTCTCGTCATAGTGAATATAGTGGGCAAGATTTGAGTTATTTTGATCAAGAAAAAAATGAAAAGTTTATTCCCCATATTGTTGAGACTTCAGACGGAGCTGATCGGGCTACTTTGGCTTTTCTTATTGATGCTTATGAAGAAATAGATGCTCGCAGTGGTTCTGACGACGCCAAACATGAAAAAGAATATGTTCTTCGTCTTCATAAAGATCTAGCACCAATCAAGATAGCGATTTTACCACTTTCTAAAAAAGAACCATTGCAAAGA
>Ga0210006_1000745_pt1 | contig 24223 bp, 22 predicted proteins | sample CryGey02umfilter_2_FD_185452 | JGI IMG/M metagenome (GOLD analysis project Ga0210006, IMG submission 185452) | Groundwater microbial communities from aquifer in Utah, USA - Crystal Geyser 4/10/14 0.2 um filter (SPAdes) (version 3) | ecosystem: Environmental > Aquatic > Deep subsurface >... | reverse complement strand
CCCCTTTTTTGACTAACTCAATTCTAGCTTCTATTTCTTTCTCTATTTTTCTTGCCGAATTTAGATGATCAGAAATTTCTTCTTTCTGCATGTTGACTGCAACAATATCTTTTTGCAATAAACTAGCAGGAGGTTCCAGCTCATTATATTTTTTTTCTAATTCTTTGATTTTCTTTGTTTTTTTCTCTAAATCTTTCTGCAGTTCAGCCAGCTCATCGGCTTGTTCTTTGATTGGCAGAAGTTTTTCGCTTGGTGATGTTTCCGGGCGGACTTCAGTGCCAGGGTTATTATCTGATTGTCCGGTAGAGGGTTCTTTAAGAACTGGATTAGTTTTCGATTTATCTGGCTCTTTTGCAATATTTTTAATTTCATCCGTGGTTTGTTTAGCATTATTACTAACTTTCTGATCTATTATCTCTACTACAATATTAGCTTCGTCTGACAAAGGAATATCCTGATGACCTTCACTAGTGATAATATTAGCTTCGGCCGTAATTTGCTCCTGTGCAACGTCCGCGACTTCATTTACGCTGGGCTGCTCTGATCGGTTAAATAACCTTCTTAATCTTTCAGGAATATTACGAAACTTATCAAATATTTTCTGTCCAAAATTTTTATCGGGTGTTATATCTGAATGTTCTATTCCTTTAGCTTTTCTAAGATTAATCATTTTTTCCAAATCGCCAACGCTTGACCGTGAGCCAGAGTCAGACTTTTCCACATCGGACGTATGGCGGGCTTGTCTCCTATTGATGTAACGTTCCAGATTGCTCATATGCATATGTTTGAAATTATATTAGTTATCAAAAATAAAATAACCAGGCTATTGATTTTATTAATAACCTGTTTTATCTTTTTTTGTCTGGCGCCTTCCCTATCCTGCTGAATAATATGTCTAATTTTCAGGCGTAATCGTTCCGCCTCTTGGTGAAAACGATCATAGACTTCCAGTATTCTGACGATTTTACTTTGATCAACTGTTAGCGGTTGTCCTTGAAGACTATTTTGATCATGTTTACTCATATATTAATTTTGGCTCATATTTTTGGCGTCAATAAGATCCTCAAGGAATTGGATACGGAAATTTTTCAGAATCTCAACTACTTTTTCGTCCAGATTGGCGATTTTACTCTTAAAAAATTGATAGAGTTGTTCGGGCGCCGGCTCTTTTTCAATCAGATCCAGGTATTCTTCCACATCCCCCTCTTTAAGCTCTTTCATCATCTCAATGCCCATTTTTTTAGAGACTAGAGCCGCCAGGTTACTTTTATATTCCACTTCTTTTTCCGGGGTCAGGTGCTTAAAACCGGCCTGCATTACCAGGTCGTCAATAAAGGCTTGGATAAGATCGTTTTGCATATTTTTCGAAAAATTAATTTTTAAGGGAAAATTAAAAAAAATTTATGAAACACCGATAGCCGTTTGCTCCTAGCGGACATCCTTTATCAAACCAACCAACTGGTCATTGCTCGCGAGAATTTATTTTTTGTTTTTGGTACTTGCCGCTGGAGATTCCTTTCCAGTGTCGTCCATCTTGCCATTCGCCTAAATAATGAATTCAGACTTTCATAAATGGCAATAAAATTAATTATTTATCCACACTTTAATTTTACACCATTTATCAAGGTTTTGAAAGAACTAGCGAGTTTCGTAATCAGCAGATATTATTATAGCATATTATTTCTAAAAGCAATAGCACTTATATGGGTCTGTCTAAAATAATCAATTATCAAAAATGTTTTAAAAATTATATAATAAAGGTATAATAATGGAACAAGAGAGCAATAATATTTATTTACCAATTAAATTGTAAAGATATGCCAATAAACCCGGATAAATTAAAAAATCAGCCCATTTTAGAACAGAGTAGCATACAAGCGATGCTTGAAGAGCAAAAAGAAATTTTAGACGAGATTTATAAGGAAACTAGAAAGACCCGCCATTATATTATGGTCGGCAAAATCATCAGTTTTATTTATCTTTTGCTGATTATCGTCCCAATTATTTTTGCAATTATTTATCTGCCATCGTTGATTAAGAACGCCATTGCTCCATATCAGGATCTTTTAAATAACGGGCAAGGCGCTAAGGGTAATTTTGACATGAACTCAATCAATGACATTTTGAAACAGCTTGGCAAATAGAAAGCGTATCAGCATTTCAATGGGTCTGTATTTTATATTTTTTAAATTAGATATTTATGCATGAACTAATAGAGAAAGCGAGAGGGTTATTAAAAAAAATTAAAGAGGCTCGCTCTGTCTTTGATCTTGACACGAAAAAAAATAAAGTCTTGGCGCTTGAAACTGAAATGAGCCTGCCTGATTTTTGGCATAATCGCAGGAAGTCTATGATGGTTTCTAAAGAAGTTTCTGTTTTAAAAGATGAGATTTGCAGTTGGGATAATTTGAAGAAAGAAATTGATGAGATATTATCAATTGCCGAAGAAGCTGAAAGAGAAAACGACAGTTCATTGGGGCAGGAATTGGCGCAGAAGTTCGTTGAGCTTGAAAATGATTTTAAGAAAATTGAATTTAGTCTGCTTATGGCTGGCAAATATGACAGCTATAATATTATTATGTCTATTTACGCTGGCGCTGGAGGTACTGACGCCCAAGATTGGGCGGCAATGCTTTTGCGCATGTATTTGAGATATGCCGAAAATAAAAAATTCAAAGTCAAAATTCTGGATCAATCTCCAGGCTCCGAGGCCGGCATTAAATCTGTTCTATTGGAAATACTGGGCAAATATGCTTATGGCTACCTGAAATCCGAAGCAGGCGTGCACCGCCTAGTGCGCATTTCACCGTTTGACGCCGAAAAAATGCGTCATACTTCATTTGCCATGGTTGAAGTTTTGCCGGAACTGGAAGAAGTCGGCGAGATAGACATTAAAGACGATGATTTGCGCATTGACGTTTTTCGCGCTTCGGGTCATGGCGGCCAGAGTGTTAATACTACTGATTCAGCGGTCAGAATAAGGCATATGCCGACAGGCATTACCGTGAATTGCCAAAATGAAAGATCCCAGCATCAGAACAAGGAGACGGCTTTAAAAATTTTAAAGTCTAAATTGTATCAGTATTATCTCACCGAGCTTGAAGAGGAGAAGCAAAAACTGCGCGGCGAGTTTACCGAAGCCGCTTGGGGCAATCAGGCAAGATCTTATGTTTTGCATCCATATAAACTGGTTAAAGATCATTTGACTAATTTTGAAACGCAAGAAGTTGATAATGTGCTTGATGGCGGATTGGATAGTTTTATAGAGATGCGTTTGAAACAAGAAGTAAATAAAAATTTTTAAAGCTCAAATTGCAAATAAAATAGACGATATGAAGTCATATCTTAGCGCTTTATGATGAGAAAGTCCCAAATTTTCTGTATTGTCTGTTTATTTTTTATTTTAGGTGTGTTGTCTGGCAATTTTTTGAAGGTTGACGATTTTTATTTATTTATTTTTATTTTATTTGGATTGATTGTCAGTATTATTTTTCGTAAAAACAAAAAAATATTTACAGTTGGTCTTGCGGCCATTTTTTTATTATTGGGATTTTGGCGGTTGCAAGTCGCAATTATAAAAATTGATGAAAGCAAGGCGGCGTATCATAATGGAGAAGTATTAGAATTTGTCGGCCAAGTTATAGATGAACCAGATACAAGGGTTGATAAGACCAAATTTATAATCGGTCATATATTAGCTGGAAATGCTTCTTTAAAAGGAAAAATTCTTGTGAACCTGCCGAATTTTCCTGAATATCATTATGCCGATTATCTTAAAATTGTTTGTGAATTGCAAACACCGGAGGAAATTGAAGATTTTGATTATGGCGCTTATTTGGCCGTGCAAGGAATTTATTCAGTCTGTTACCAACCTGAATCTGTGGGGGCATATGACAATACGTCCTCGCATAACAATACAGCCAAACTGTTGACAGCATATAAAAAATTCCGCAAACAAATTATCAATTTTAAATTGCAAACAAAACAAATAGTTGATAAGTCATTGCGCTATCCTCATTCAGAAATACTGTCTGCTATGATTTTGGGCCTAAGGCGCAATATTCCGCAAAATGTTTTAGACAATTTTTCGCAAGCCGGTATTTCCCATATTATCGCGATTTCAGGCTTGCATATTACCATTATCTCCGGACTTTTAATGAATTTTTTTCTCGTTCTTGGTCTCAAGCGCTGCCAGGCTTTTTGGTTGGCAACGCTAGGACTGGTTTTGTTTATAATGATGATCGGTTTTGGAGCTTCAAGCATGCGCGCCGCGATTATGGGTTTTTTGGTGGCTTATGGATTAAAAGAAGGACGGATGTCGCGCTCATTAAATTCCTTGCTTGCGGCAGCGTGCGTATTGCTGGCGATTAATCCTAAGCTATTACTTTTTGACATAAGTTTCCAGCTGTCATTCCTGGCAGTTGCAGGTATAATATATTTGGGAGAACCAATTGGAAATTTTTTGATTAAAATAAAGATTCCCGATTTTTTACAGATAAAATCTTCGCTGATGATGACTCTCTCTGCGCAGATTGCGGTTTTGCCGCTGATCGTTTATTATTTCGGCAATTTGTCGATGATCGCGCCATTGGCTAATATTTTAGTTTTGCCTATCTTGCCGTTTATTATGATTGCCGGATTTATGCTGATTTTTTTTGGATTTATTTTTTTGCCATTTGCTCAAATATGTGGCTATGTCATGAATTTTGGCATCGGATGGATTTTATTTGTGGCTGACAAAGCGTCTTCCATGGCCGGCTCCTGTTGGCAAGTTGGGAAAATTGATTTTTTTTGGATTTTTATTATTTATATTTTTTTAGGCTGGTGGATTTGGCTATTGAATAAAAATACGCAACGCATTTAATTTATTGCCATGCGAAAAATTAGTAAAAAATTGTCAATAGTTGGTTTAGTCGCGGTATTTATCATCGTTATGATAATATTATTTATTCGGCTTGATTTGGATTTGACCTCTTTGACTTTGAAAAAAGTATTGCCAGAAGGACGGATTTATGGTGTGAGCCGGGAGCAGGCAGTAAAAGCCAATAACCTTGAAGTTATTTTTTTTGATGTTGGCCAGGGCGACGCCATTTTGATTAATACTCCGGAAAACAAACAGATTCTTATTGATGGCGGTCCGGACAATATGATTTTGGATAAACTGGCGGAGTATCTAGCCTGGAACGACAAAAGCATTGACGTTGTAGTTTTGACTCATCCGCACGCTGATCACGTGACCGGGCTTGTGCAAGTGCTTGAGCGTTTTAATATAGACGAGGTCTGGATTACAGGCGTTGTTTACGCGTCAAGCGCTTATCTTGAATTTTTAAATTTGATTAAAGAAAAGAATATTCCGGCTAAAATAATATTTGCTTGCGGACAAGGCAAACAGAAGGTAGCAATAATTTCTGAAGAACAAAAAGAAAAGATCGAATGCGAGGATGAAATTAATTTTGAGAATAACATCAAAATAACTTTTTTGTGGCCGCTGGAAAATCTATCTGGCAAGAACAGCGATAATTTGAACAACAGTTCTATTGTTTTCCGTTTGGATTACAATGACAGTTCTCTTCTTTTTACCGGAGATATTGAAGAAGAAGCGGAAAATGGAATTATTGGGACAGCGAACGTTCTGACCGGTTATTTGCAGGCGGATATTCTGAAAGTTCCACATCATGGATCCTCTTCCTCGTCTCATCAGGCGTTACTGTATTTAATCAGCCCAAAATACGCGGTCATTTCAGTTGGGCAGGATAATCCTTTCGGCCACCCATCTTTGCGGACGCTACGCCGTTTAGAAAGAATGAATATTAATATTTTGAGAACAGACAAACACGGGGATATTGTTTTTGAAAGCAACGGAGTTGATTTGTTGAAAAGATAACAAGTTGTTTTCAGCAACCCGAGGATTTGTTTGACATTTATATTATGATATGGTATTTTGATATTAATATTACCAATTTAATTTAAATTTTTTATGCTTTCGCCTAAAGAAGAAAAAACAGTACTTTTAATCAAGCCAGATGGCGTTAAACGCGGTATTGTCGGCGACATTATAAGCCGCATTGAACAGCGAGGTCTAAAGCTTATTGCTTTAAAAATGCTGAATGCCAGCAAGGGGAAAGCCAGAAGCCACTATCCGGGAACTGATACTTGGCTGATTGGCATGGGCAACAAGACTTTGGAAAATTATGAAAAATACGGCAAGGATCCGATTAAAGAATTGGGCAGTGATGACCCAAAGAAAATCGGCGACAAAATTTACGATTGGAATGTTGAGTATTTGACATCCGGTCCAATGGTGGCTGTGCTGATTAAGGGATTGCACGCGATTGATATGGTGCGCAAGATTGTCGGCCATACTTTGCCGTCAAAGGCGGATATGGGCACTGTCAGGGGCGATTATTCGGTTGACTCGCCGACATTGGCCAACGGACAAAAACGCGCTATCAGGAATATTGTGCATGCCTCGGGCGATTTAGGCGAGGCGACTCATGAGATCAAGCATTGGTTTAAAGAAGATGATATATGCGATTATAAGAGAAGCGACGAGGATATTATGTTTTAGTCAATCTGGTTTTGAGTTATAATTGTAATATTGTAAAAGATCTGTAAAATTTATAAACAGAGCTTTTTTTAATTTATTTTTAAATTTATGCTATGATAAATCCGCATGAAAACTCATCCGTTAATCAAAAAAATCGAACAGGCTGGTCTGATTGGCCGGGGTTGCGGCACTTTTCCGACTGCCAAAAAATGGCAGGCAGTTTTAAATGAAAAGGAAAAAGAAAAATATGTGATATGCAACGCTTCAGAATCCGAGCCTGGAATTTTTAAAGATGAGTTCATTTTAAATAATTATCCGGAAAAAGTCATTGACGGCATAAATTTGGCAATCAAGACACTTGGCGCTAGAAAGGGATTTATTTATCTCAAGCCGTCATATTATGATAAATTCAGGCAAAAGCTTGAGGTATTGATCGGAGATGATAAGATTGAGCTTTTTTCTAAAAAATTGGGAGATTATATTGGCGGAGAAGAATCAGCTATGATCAATTTGATGGAGGGCAAACGCGAGGAGCCTCGTTTGAAACCGCCATTTGTGACCAGTATTGGTTTTCTTAACAAGCCGACTTTGGTCAATAATTGTGAGACCTTTTATGATATTGCCCTGATTGACAGAGGAAAATATGAGCACGAGAGGTTTTTTTGTATTTCAGGCGATAAAACGTTGCCGGCTGTTTTTAGATTTGACGAAAAAATAACTGTTAAAGAAGCCATTAGAAAAAGCGGTCTTTATCCTGATTTTCCTTTTTTTATCCAGCTTGGCGGAAAAATGTCTGGCACATGTTTGAGACGCGATCAGACAGATGATTTGTCCATAAAATATTATGCGGGTCTTTTTATCCATAGTTATGAAAAGGACGAAAAGCAATTGATACGCAGTTGGCTCAAGTTTTTTGCTGAAGAGTCTTGCGGGCAATGCGTGCCATGCCGAGAGGGTGCTTACCGCCTTTATAATCTGTATGAGTCTGGCGGTTATGATAAGGAACTGTTTACCGATATTTTGTTCACTATGGAAAACACAAGCCTGTGTTCTTTTGGCAAAATGGCGACTGTGGCGATTAGCAGTTATTTTAAAAATATTAAGCAAGAAAAAATTTTGGACTGGAAAGAGCGTTTAACATGCTATTAGAAAAAATGTCAAAAAAAATACAAATTTTAATAAACAACAAAAATTATTTTGCTCAAGAGGGCCAAACTATTTTGGATATTGCCATAAAAAACAATTTATTTATTCCTACGCTTTGCAAGCACCCGGATTTAAAAATCCATGGCAAATGCAGAGTATGTTTGGTTGAAGTTGAAGGTCTTGGGGTAGTGACGTCTTGTTCAACTCCAGTGGAGAATGGAATGAAAATCAAATTAGATACACCTGATGTAGCAAGGGCTAGAAAAATAAATCTTGAAATGATTTTTGCCGAGCATATTGAAAAATGCGAGTTTTGTGTCCAATCGGATAGTTGCGCGCTCAAAGATTCTTCTAAAAAATATGCCGCTCCGCTGGCAAGATTTAATGACCGTAAAAAAAATTATCCTGTATGGCATTTCGGCGCGCTGGGCGAAAGAGCCATAAAAAAGAAGAAAAAAGAGATAGATGAAAAGATTGAGAAAAAAGACGTAGAACTCCGCAAAAAACAGGTCAAACAACACGGGACAGGTTTTATCCAATTTGACGCCAGTAAATGCATTGACTGCGGTATTTGCACTGAAATTTGCAGAGAAAAACAAACTGTGGATTTTTATGAGACTCACGGCAAAGGATATTTAACGCAAACTAAACCAACTGATGATTTTAAGAGGGATTGCACCTATTGCGGCCAGTGCGTTGTACATTGTCCGGCAGGAGCGATTCAAGGCGTATCGCATTGGAAGAATGTTGAGGAATTGTTAGAAAATAAACAAGATAAAGTTTTGGTAGCACAAATTGCTCCCTCAATCAGAGTAAGTATCGGCGAAGAATTTGGCATGGACTATGGGCAGGTTGTTACGGAACAATTAGCCGCCGCTATACACGAGCTTGGATTTGATTATGCTTTTGATGTTACATGCGGCGCTGATTTCACCACTTATGAAGAGGCCAGAGAACTTATCCATTGGCTTGAGTCTGGCAAGAATCGGCCGATGTTGACTTCTTGTTGCCCTGGCTGGGTCAAATTTGTTGAGTTTTATTATCCTGATTTTGCGCCTCATTTGACTACTACCCGCTCACCGCATATTATTTCAGGAATTTTAGCTAAAACATATTTCGCGGATTTGATAGATAAAAAGGCAAAAGACATAATTGTAGTGTCAATTATGCCATGTACTGCCAAAAAGCAGGAAATCAGTCTGTACCGTCATAAACTTGATTCAGATTTATGCATTGAAAGATTGGGTTTTGAAGATTATGAGATAGCAACAAAATGTTTTATTAAACATAATGAAAATAAGGATGAATTGCGTTTGCCGGCTGTTGATTATGTATTGACCGCGCGTGAGTTTGCCTATCTTTTGAAAAGAAATAAAATTGATTTTGCGAAAATTAAACCGCGGGCAATGGACAGTCCTTTGGGCGAATATTCTGGGGCAGGCGTGATTTATGGAGCTTCTGGCGGAGTCATGGAGTCGGCTCTGCGCACAGCAGATGCTTTTTTACGAGTTAAGAAAAAATTTGGAAGTCTTGAGCCTGTCCTTTTGGGAAAGAATTTCGTGTCTGACAAGAAGCGACTGTCAAACATCGCAACTGGCAGGATTGATTTTAAGGAGGTCAGGGGCGAGCAGGGGATTAAGGAGGCTACTGTTAAGCTAGGCGGCATTAAGCTCAAAATGGCCGTTGTCAACGGGCTTGGCAACGCGCGTGCGCTTTTGGACAATCTTGCCGCGCGCAGAGTAAAATATGACTATGTTGAAGCAATGGCCTGTCCAGGCGGGTGTATTGGCGGCGGAGGCCAGCCAGTGCCAGTTTCCAGTCAGATTAGGATCAAACGCTCTGTCGCGCTCTATGGCATAGATAAAGACTTAAAAATTCGCACTGCTCACGATAATGTCGCGCTTTTGAAAGTTTATCGGGATTATTTTCAGGGAGACGAGGCCGTTATTGAAAGTTTGTTACACTGCAGGTATAATAAGATTGACCGCGGAGGATATAAAGAAGTTTAAAATTTTTGGTTGTTTAAATAATTTTTTCACTTTTAATAATATGCCGCAAACAACAACTCTCGCAAAATTAAATATTTCATATGCTGTCAAATTTTTAATACTTTTGACCATGGCTGTTTGCGCGCCGCTTTTCGGTTTCCATTCCCAATGGGTAACCGGCCCGATTGTCAATATGGCGCTTATTCTGTCTGTTTTTACGCTTGGCATTCGCGGCGCTTTTTTGATCGGTCTTTTGCCGTCAACCATTGCCCTTGGCGCCGGTCTTCTGCCGGCTATTTTAGCGCCCATGATTCCTTTCATTATCATCTCCAACTGCCTGTTTATTTTGGTTCTTGATTATTTCAAAAATCGGTTGTCGGACAAGGAGATTGCTGCCGTTGATTATTTTCTGGCCATTTTTGTATCCGCGGGCCTGAAGTATTTATTTTTACTGTCAACTTCAAAAATTGTCGCAGGACTTTTATTAAAACAGGAATTGGCCGCCAAAGCGGCTGATATAATGTCTTACCCGCAATTTTTTACGGCTCTGATCGGCGGGGTTTTGGCCGGAGGAGCTTTGAAGATATTAAAAAATGCCAAACAAACTTAAGCCAATCAAAAATTTGGCTAAAGATTTAAAGAATATATCGGCTAAGCGCGTGCTGGTGCGCTGTGATTTTGACGTGCCGCTGAAACAATTAATAATTAACAATAAACAAGAAATAAAAGTCAGGATAATTGACGACAGCAGACTAAAGACATGCCTGCCAACCATTCAATATTTGATCAAAAAGCAAGCCGGACAGATTATTTTAGCCGGTCATCTCGGCCGTCCGGATGGCATGACAGTTAAAAATTTAAGTTTGTTTCCAGTTGCTAAAAGATTAGAGAAATTGTTGGCAGAAAATACAAAATATACGTCAAAGTCGGATCAGCATATGGCCGGAGTGACACAAAATACTCATAAATTCAAAATTCAAAATTCAAAATTCAAAATTCATTTTATCAAAGACATTGACCGATATTTTTCCCGCAAAATTCAAGAGCTGGTCAAATCAAGCGCAAGCCGCATTATTATGCTTGAAAATTTGCGTTTTTCCGGCAGAGAAGAGGCCAACTGCGGTCGTTTTGCAAAGAATTTGAGCCGTATTGCCGATGTTTATGTTAACGAGTCTTTTGCCGCTTCGCACCGCGCGCATTCATCAATTGACGCGATTCAGAATTATTTGCCGAGTTATCTTGGATTTCATACGCAAAAGGAAATTGAAAATTTATCCGCGGTGCTGGACGATCAGCAGAAGCCGCTCGCTCTTATTGTAGGCGGCGCTAAGATTGAAACGAAATTGCCGCTGATTAATTTATTTTTGAACAGAGCTGATTGTATTTTAATCGGCGGGGCTGTGGCGAATAATTTTCTGAAAGCATCAGGGCATGATATTGGCGGATCGCTTGTTGACGACAGTTTTTTGGCTACCGCGAAAAGAATGTTGGCTTTATCTGGAAAGACCGCTGGACCGCAAAATTTTAAGGACAAGAGAAAAATTCAGACATCAAATGCCAGGTTGATTTTGCCGGTTGACTGGAAAATGGAAGGCAGCAGAATTTTTGATATCGGCCCGCGGACAATTAAATTATTTGGTGGTATAATTCAGACAGCCAAAACGATAATTTGGAATGGGCCGATGGGACGCTCGGAAATCGTTAAATTCAAAACAGGCACGGCCGTGGTCGCCAAATTAATTTTAGAATCAGGCGCAAGGACTGTTATTGCCGGTGGCGATACTGGCTTGGTCTTGAGAGGAAAAAAGATTCCTGCCAATATATTTATTTCGTCAGGCGGCGGAGCCGCGCTTGAATTTTTGAGCGGCAAAAGATTGCCAGGGATAAGATAATAATTTTCACCAATTATTTGGATTATGTCTAAAATAGAAAAAATTAAAGCCAGTGAAATACTTGATTCGCGCGGAGATCCGACGGTTGAAGTCAGGGTTGAATTGGACAATGAAATTTTTGGAGTGGCTTCTGTGCCGAGCGGAGCTTCTACCGGAGTTCACGAAGCGCTTGAGTTGCGCGATGGCGACAAAAAGCGTTATCAAGGCAAGGGCACACTAAAGGCCGTTGCTAACATTAATAAAAAAATAGCTCCTGTTTTGACCGGTTATGACGTGGAAGATCAACAAAAGATAGACAACACGATGATTGATATGGACGGCACGCCTGATAAAGAAGAATTAGGCGCTAATGCCATACTTGGAGTCTCACTGGCTTGCGCGCGCACAGCAGCTTTTTCCCAGAAAATTCCGCTTTACGGCTATATCAATAAATCATATGGGCTGCCGGCAGTCAGCCGCAGAATTCCAATTCCTTTATTCAATATTTTCAACGGAGGAAAACACGCGGACACTAATCTTGATTTTCAGGAGTTTATGATAATTCCAATTATTGACGCAAGTTTTAAAGAAAGGCTGCGCATAGCCGCGGAGATATTTCATGAATTAGGCAGAGTGTTAAAAGATATCGGGTTGGATATTGATGTGGGTAATGAAGGCGGTTACGCGCCGAATATTGATTCTTCAGTCAAAGCAGTTGAATATATTCTCCTTGCCGTAGAGAGAGCAGGGTATAAAGCATGGGAACAAATTGCCCTGGGTATGGACGCAGGAGCTTCCAGTTTTTATCTGGCGCGCGAACAGATGTACAATTTTAGCCTTGACGGATCGTCGCTCGATTCCGACCAATTGATTTACCTGTATAAAGAGTGGTTTGGCAAGTATCCGTTTCTTCTGATTGAGGATCCTTTAGCAGAAGACGATTGGCACGCATGGCAGGCCATGTCTAAAGAGTTCGCGCGAATTAATCTTAAAATTCATAATTATAAGCTTGACGGCCAGAAATTCATCAGGCTGCACGAAAAAAAATTGCACCCGGTAATTGTCGGAGATGACATTTTTACCACAAATTCAAAAAGGCTTGAGGAGGGCATCAGGCTTGGAGTGTCCAACGCAGTAGTAGTCAAACCGAATCAAATTGGCACACTTACCGAGACTATTGAATTTGCCAAATTAGCCCAAGATAACGGTTATCAGCTCGTTGTTTCACATCGTTCCGGCGAAACGTATGATGATTTCATTGCCGATCTCGCAGTCGCGCTTGGCAGTGAATTCATAAAAGCTGGCGCGCCATCACGCGGAGAGAGGGTTGCAAAATATAATAGATTACTGAAGATAGAGGAGGAAATTTACGGATGAATTAAACGCGCAAGTTTTTTATGTCATTTATAATTCTCTTGGTATATGCGCAAAGCATTTTTTAAAATAACGGGAAGATTTTTTTACAGGCCTTTTGTATTAACAATTTTGGACGGTTTCGGCATCGCGCCGTCCGGGCCTGGCAATGCTGTGGCTATTGCCAAAATGCCTTTTTGGCGGTCTATTTTAAAAAAATATCCTTACACCGAACTGGCCGCTCATGGCGAAGCAGTAGGACTTTTCCATGGCGCGGACGGCAATTCAGAAGCAGGCCATATCAACTTAGGCGCGGGGCGCATCGTAGAACAAGATTTGTTGATTGTTTCTAAAATGATAAAGGACGGCACTTTTTTTAGAAACCCAGCTTTTTTGCAAGCAATCAAGCATATTAAAAAGAATAAATCCAATCTGCATTTGATGGGATTATTGACTGGTGAAAATTCAGCGCACGCTCATCCGGAACATTTGGATGCGTTGATAGAATTATGTCGGCGCCAAAAAATTAAAAATATTTATTTGCATCTTTTTACAGACGGCCGTGATTCTCCTCCTTATGATGGGTATAATTTTTTACATAAATTGATTGGCAAGATTGACGCGAAGAGCGAACATATAGCTACTATTATTGGTCGTTTTTATGGCATGGATAGAAAAAAAGAATGGGGCCGCACCAAAAAAGCTTATGACGCTTTGATTTTTGGTTCTGGAATAAAAGACAATGACGCGTTGCACGCCATTGAAGAGTCTTATGCCCGCGGCCGGTCGGATGAATTTATAAAACCAATCACAATTCTTGAAAATAACGCGATACTGCCGAGAATAGCGGACAATGACGCAGTTATTTTTTTTAACGCAAGATCTGACAGGGCGCGCCAACTTACTAAAGCTTTCATCCAGATGGATTTTAATAAGGATAACCCGGATTCTTTTAAGAGAAAAAAAATTTTAAAAAATTTTTTATTCGTGGCATTGACCGACTTTGGTCCGGATCTGCCGAATCTATTGACAGCCTATCCATCTCCGGACATTAAGGCAACTTTGCCAATGGAGTTGGCTGATTTACGCCAATTATATATTGCTGAAACTGATAAATACGGCCATATGACATATTTTTTTAATGGCGGGTATGCTCATCCGGTTGGAGGAGAAGACAGGATCCTTGTAAGATCTCCGCGAGTAATGTCATATGACGCTACTCCCAATATGGCGGCGGCAGAGATAACCGAACTTATTATAAAAAATATCAAAGGAGAAATTTACGATTTTTTTGGAATTAATTTTGCTAATCCTGATATGCTTGGGCATACAGGAAATTTGACAGCCGCGATTAAGGGGCTTGAATTTGTTGATAGGTGCTTGAAAAAAATCAGCGAAGAAGTAGTTGTGAAAAGAAATGGCTGGCTGGTGATTGTCGCTGATCATGGAAATGTTGAGGAAATGATTGATCAAACAACCGGCAAGGTTGATACAGAACATTCTATTTTTCCAGTGCCTTTTATTTTAATTGGACCGGATGAAGTAGTTGGCAAGATAAAATTGAGGAGTAAAGGAATTTTAGCTGATGTGGCGCCAACCATACTTTATTTATTGAAAAAAGACAAGCCGCCGGAAATGACAGGCAGAAATCTTATTATGACATAACGCTCGTCGTTGTATGAATGCGGCAGGATTGATTTGTCAAAGGCGCAAATTTATATTAAGATAACAATATATTTCATAACATGAAGAACCAAGAATATAAAAATTTTAACACATTTCGTTTTTTTGAGGAGAATTATGGCAGGCAGAATAATGATGGCATAAGCGGGCTTGCCATGCCGGAATATAAAGAAAATAATTATTTCATTTTCAAACTGGCGGTTTTTTTGGTTATGGCTGGGTTGTTTGGCTTTGGGCTCATGCCGATACTGACCTATGTTTTGAAAACGCCATATCCTCTCGTGGTAATGGCGCAAGACGTACAGCGGCTTGATTTGCGGAAAAACGATTTGATTTTTGTTAGGGGCGTGGTTAGCGCGAAAGACATCAAACCGAGCGATGTCGTTGTATATAACGCAGATATAGATGACAGCGGAATGCGAGTTTTGTCGGTCGGTCGCGTTACTGGCAGAAATGACGGCGGCTTGTCAGTTGAAATTCAGGGCGATGCCGCATCTGTCAAGGAAGCGGCTTACCGTCAAGTTGTTGGCAAGGCGATTGGGAGAGAAACCGTATTTAGATTGCCATGGATAGGAGTGTTTGGGGGGTTGTTTAAGAAATTATAATATGCCGAAAGAGGAAATAGCAAATTTGATGGACAAAATAGAGTCTCTTGCCAAGAGGCGCGGTTTTGTTTTCCAATCATCAGAAATTTATGGAGGTTTCGGTTCCTGTTACGATTATGGTCCGCTTGGAGTGGAATTTTCCAACAATATCAAAAAAGCATGGTGGAAATCAATGGTGCAAACAAGGACAGACGTTGAAGGCATTGATGGGTCGATTATTATGCATCCGAAAGTTTGGCATGCGTCTGGGCACGTGGAGAGCTTTACCGATCCTTTGGTTGATTGTAAAAAATGCAGAAAAAGATTCCGTGCAGATCATTTGCTTGAAAATATCGGCACTAGACCCGATTTGGACGGCCGTCGCGAGCCGCCGCATGATGTTTCGTCCGTAACGTGTCCTGAATGCGGCGGAGGATTGACCGCGCCGCGCAATTTTAATTTATTGATGAAAACTTATATCGGCGCGGTTGAAGACAAAACTTCCGAAGCGTATCTGCGCGGTGAAACTTGCCAGGGGATATATGTTAATTTTAAAAACGTATTGGACGCCACAAGACAAAAAATTCCTTTTGGCATAGCTCAAATCGGCAAGGCTTTCCGCAATGAAATTACGCCTGGCAATTTCATCTTCCGCACGCGCGAATTTGAGCAGATGGAAATGCAGTATTTTGTCAATCCCAAAAAAGCCGACAAATATTTCGCATATTGGCGAGAGCAAAGGATGGGGTGGTATAAAAATTTTGGCATGCGAGATAATTTTTTGCGTTGGAGAGAGCATGCTGAAAATGAAAGAGCCCATTATGCCAGGGTTGCTTGGGATATTGAATTTAATTCGCCCTTTGGCGGATGGAAAGAGCTGGCTGGAGTGCATAATCGCGGGGATTGGGATTTAAGCCGGCACGAAAAATTTTCTGGAGTTGATCTGAATTATCGCGACTCGGAGACTAATGAGAAATACCATCCGTATGTCGTTGAAACATCTGACGGAGTTGGGCGCGCAATGCTAGCTTTTTTAATCAATGCTTACGACGAAGTTAAGACCCGTTCCGGCGAAAGTAATACAAAGCACGATCTGGAAGTGGTATTACGTTTGCATAAGGACTTAGCTCCTGTGAAAATAGCCGTGCTTCCACTTTCTAGGAAAGAAAAATTGATTGCGCTTGCCCAAAGTGTTTGGAAGAAATTAAGCGCTCTATATATGACGCATTATGATGATACTGGTTCAATCGGCAAACGTTATCGCAGGCAAGACGAGATCGGGACACCGTATTGCTTGACAATTGATTTTAAATCGTTTGATGACGGTAAAGTAACTGTGCGCGATCGCGATACAATGGCGCAAGACAGGGTTGCCGCGGCTGATTTACAGGCTTATTTTCGTGAGAAATTTGAGTGATTATATGGGTGTTGCTCTAGGTTTTGATGAGTTTTGAAAAGAATCAGACCAGTTGATGGCGTTGGTTTTTTTGTTAATTTTGATTTGAAATGTTATTATGAAAATATAAGGTTAAAAATAGCTATCCGCGTCCGGATAATTTTTTTAAGATCATTTTAATTAAAATGCCATCATCCGACAAAATTGTTATAGCCAAAATTATTTCCATGGTCAGCAGCCCGCTTTATCTCTTTTTGCCGCTGGTGCTCATTATTCTTGGCTCTACTCACTTGGACGGCCATGATCGCCTTATGTGGGGTTTGATGCTGGCTATTTTTTTTGGTTTTTTGCCGTTCGCGACGCTTTGGTTAGGTTTAAAGAGGGGTAGCATTTCGGATATTGATTTTACCATCAGAGAAGAGCGCACTCCGTATTTACTGGCGATCATATTTTTTTGGTCAAGCGCCGCGCTGATTACTTTGATGCTAGACGGTCCGCAGTTGGTTTTTGTACTGATTCTTACCGGTATCGGAATCAGCCTGATGATTCTTTTAATCAATTTTTTTTGGAAGATTAGCAATCACACTCTTTTTTTTAGCGCTGCGGTTTTTTTCGCAGGTCGGATTTTCAGCCGGCATTATCTCTGGTTTTTGATTTTTTTACCGGTAATCGCCTGGGCGCGATATGCGCAGCGCAAACACACAATGTGCCAGTTGATCGCAGGCGCTTTGTTAGGCGCGACCGTAATTTGCTTTTTGCGTTTTTTTGGCTATTAAAAATAATGGTCGAAAAACGTCTGAAAATAAGAACATGATAAAGACAATCAACCATAATAAACTTGCATGGTATCATATTGACAAACTGGACGATGAGTCAATTTTGTTTTTGGAGAACAATTTTCATTTTCACACATTGGACATCAAGGATATTAGGAGTGAAGCTGAGGAGTCAAAGATTGACATTTACAAAAATTATTTGTTTTTGATTATTCAATTTCCGACTCTGCATCGTATGACAGGGCAGATAGGTTATATGGAGCTGGATGTCTTTTTGGGGAAAGATTTTTTGGTGACAATTCAGAAAGAGAAAAATAAAAGCATGCGAGATTTTTATTATCACGCGCAGAACAATCATGGTTTTCGCAAAGCATGTTTTCTCTACGGTCCGGGATATTTGCTTTACCGTATTTTGCAGAAGCTTTACAGGGATACGCGTTCAATTACAAATTATGTCAGCAAAAAAGCAATCGCTCTTGAGGACATGGTGTATGGCGACGCCATAGATGAGAATACAGCGCGCGAAATCGCTTATTTAAGAAAAAAAATTTTGAGTCTTGAGAGAATTTTTGAGCCGGAGAGAAAAGTGTTCGGAACACTTTCCAAACTTAATGCTGAATTTGCGCACGCCGATTTAAACGTGTATTTTGACGACATTGACGATTACGTTGGCAAGGTTTGGAATTTTCTTGACAATCAAAAACACTCTATGAAAGATTTGCTGGAGGTGCATGACTCGCTATTGACGCACGCAACAAATAAGGTTATCAAAATTCTCGCAGTTATTTCCGTCGCAATCATGCCTTTGACGCTGTTGTCTGGAATTTACGGCATGAACATAGATCTGCCGTTCAGCGGATCTCCTTCCATGGTTTGGTTTGTATTTTTCATGCTGCTTATTTTAATCGCGGCGACGGTTTTCTTTTTTAAAAGGAAAAAATGGATGTAGACGCGAAGATTCAGAAATGCGAGCGACAGAATAAAAGATATTCTTTGTATTCTATAGATCGCATTTTGGATTTTGTTTTACAGCCACTTCTTTTTTTGAAAAAACCGAACATGGTCAACACGCCGGTAAGCATAATGGCGATAATATACCAGAAATCATAGCGACTGGTTTTGAAAGGCATAGAATTCATCGTGTTCATGCCGAAAATGGCCGCAAGCAGCGTGAGCGGAAAAACTATCACTGAAAAAATAGTCAGTGTTTTTATGATCTCGTTGATTTTCAGGCTTATAATTGATCCTTGGGTTTCGTGCAACGCGTTAATCGTGTCCTTATAGTTTTTCAGGTAATCCCAGATGTCGTGGGAGTAGTCAATCATACTGTTGAAATTATTGTCGGACTTCATGGCATGTCCGTGTTGTTCGCATGAAACGATGAATTTTTGCCAGATGCGCGAGTGGGACTGCATGATTCTTTGGAAATCAACGATGTTTCTTTTAATTGTCAGAATAGTATTGATAACGTTGTTTTCGTTTTGCGTGAGAATGCTTTTTTCGGCGTTGGAGATATCATTATCAATATCATTCAACAGCGGGTAACAATAGTTGTACAGATTGTTGTTTATTTTGTACGTGAGAGAGCTGATTGTTTCTTTGTCAAGTTTTGCTTTGGCAAGCTGGTCTATTTCATACATCTTGACGATATCCAGTAGCGGCTGAAGTTCCCCGGTGTGTACCGTGATCAGAAAATTTTTGCCTATAAAAAAATCAACTTCAGTCGCGGTGACTATGTTTGTTTCAAGATCATACAGTGGGTATTGCAAAACAATGAAGATATATTTACTATCGCTGTGTATTTTCGGCCTTTGTAGCCCGGGCAGGCATTCATTCAGATCAACAGAATTAAAATTGAATTTTTCCTTGAGATAGCGGAGATTGTCTCGGTTGGCGTTGATAATATCCAGCCAGCGGAATTTATTGGTTTTTATTTCGCGTATATTGTACATTGGAGATTTATTTATCCACAATATTATTATATCACATTTTTTGGATAAGAGCATTGTTCGGTTTGGTCTTTGCAGATACAATTTCTGCCAGAAGATCAGAAAGTTTTTTAATAAGTTTAGTTCTTTAAAGATGATTTGAAAGTGGACATTGAGCAATATTTTAGGGTATTTGAATTTAGAGAATGAAGATTTTATGAATCTATTAAAATAATTTGGTATAAAATCATTAAATCCCGCTCCGCTGTTCATCGGAGCGGGTTTTTGTTATCCACAGCCTAAATTTGACTATTTGGAGGGGGGGGGGTGGTAGAATGAAGATGTATTAACAATATCAATTAATAGTATAAATCATATGGGGACAATTGAACCAGAAGCTGGTTACGTACCCGGCGCAACGCTCGAAGCGGCGGCAGAAATATCGGGTAAGATCACCGGTGAAGAAAAAAATAGGACTTTGGCAGAAATTAATTTTGGTGAAGCTGAAGCGCGGGTAAAATCTTTAGAAAATGCCTCGCCAGAGGCCAAAAGCGTAGCTGTTTCTGCGTTGGAATTATTACAGAAGCACTATGAAAATACCATTGGCAGAAAGAATAGGAGAAATGAAGGACGGCGGAAAACAATAGACAAAAAAAAGAAAAAACTTGTAGGTTTAAAGGATGTTGGTAATGAAGAACAAATCAATAGGGAACTAAAGATGCATAATGCCATGACAATGATGTATGATTTACACCTTAAAATGCCAGAAAGCCTGCCGGGGCCAAAGAGATCAGAGAGATTATTGGGGTGGATAAAGGAAGGCAAAAGGTTACTAGAAACTATTTGGGCGGAAAAAGTAATCAACACTAAAGCGGGAAAGATAGAGAGAGCCAAAGTGGCTATCAATAAATATAAAAATTTAATTGATGCCCTAGAGTTAATGATTAAGCATCGCAAGAATTATAAGGAAACGCACGGTGAAGGTGAAAAACAACGAGAGCGAGATTTGCAAACGGAACTTGCAAAAAGTAAGCAAAAAATAGATAGTCTGAATAATGAATTTGGCAGATTGATAACGCAGGTTGCTCCCGAGGCGAGTTCAATTGAAACGAAAATAAAAACTGGGCAAGTAAATGCAGATCAAGCTGTGGAACTTATAAAGAAAAAAAGGAATGAGTTGTTTCCTGATAATAATGATTTGTATACTGACACTAAAGATGAATAAAAATTATTAATTTTTATATTACGCTTATGAATCTTATTGATATTTTAGAACAAATTGAGAAGGCCATGGAACTAGACAGCAATCTAAGCGCTGAGGTAAAAGACAAAGTATCAGAATTGATTGAGGTGGTGAAAGATGATCCAACTCCGGATAATATTCAGGCTTTATCAATAGTGCTAGGCAAGGTGAAGGACACCAGTAAGTATGTGGCTTTGTTGGAGAAAAAACATTATTAAACTTGGATTAGTCGTAGCAAATTCCCCGCTTTGATAAAGCGGGGTTTTTGATTAGCGGTGGAAGAGAAGACAAGTTATAGCCGAATTTTTAATTTAGTAGACAGTCACTTTTTTTTACTTTTAAAAATATGCTATAATATGTATAGATCAAGAATTTTGCGAGAATACAAAGGTAGAATATACAAACAACCCAGATTTTAATTATAATTTAGCGTTTGAGGTTTTGGGTTTATTTGTCAAAAGTTGATATTTGGATTATTTATTTACTTTTTTCATTTTATGTCTATTTTTAGAAATCCTTTTGTCAAGGAAAAGAGCAGTGAACAGATGACCCCGGATTTAATGGTCCGGGAGATATCCAGTGTTTCCGAGAAAGAGGCGCAGAGTAATATTGAGGCACAGCAGGAAAAAGCGCGCGAACACGTGGAAAAACAGGCGCAGGAAAAGTTGACGGCCGTTGAGAGCGACCAGCAAACCCGAAAAATGCCGTCTACGGCGCGCGCGGCTCTATCCGTTGTTTCTCAAAAATCTATTAATTTGCAGAAAATAGAAAGAGTAATGGAGGAAAATATGGAAACTATTTTTTTTAAGATGGATGATGCGCACAGGAGGATGTTTAAAGAAGAAGGAGAGAGGACGGCCAGGCAGATTGAGAATGTAATAGCAATCGGCAAATCAATGGCCGTTAAGATACTGGAACTGTTAAAAAATTGGCTGAAGCTTATTCCGGGAGTGAATAAATTTTTTTTGGAACAGGAAGCCAAAATCAAAACTGATAAAATTTTGAGGGATACCGATATTGAACGCGCGAATCATAAATCTTAATTTATTTTAATTTATGCTGGATTTTGGTCCGTTTATTCCATCTTTTCTCAAAATAGCCATTCTCTTGTCGGGAGTCGCGCTCTTTTTTTGGCTGGCAGTAACAGTGTTGCGCGCCATTTTGCGCAGAGGAACGCATCTGCCGTATGCTTTCCAAAAAACAATTTTACTTGTCGGTTTGCCGAAAGAACTTTCAAAAGACGACGAAAAAAAAGAAATTGATAAAGAACAGATTTGGGAAAAGATTGCTCAAGCTGAAGAATTTTTCGCTTCAATCGGCGGTATGCGGGCGCAGTATGGCCTGAATACTTTTTTGTTTGGCCGCTCAGACCATATTTCTTTTGAGATCATAGCAAAAGATAACAAGATATTTTTCGCGATTGCTTCTCCAAGATATTTAGAGCGTTATATTGAACAGCAGGTTCACGCGCAATATCCATACGCGCAGATCAGCGTGATAGACGATTACAATATTTTTCAGCCGCAGAGCCACGTGGTTGGGGCGTATTTGAAGTTTGCGCGTTCTAATATGTTCCAGATTAAAACTTTCCGCAAGATGGATTCCGATCCGTTAGATGCCATAACCAATTCGTTGAGCAAATTAACGGAGAACGACGGAGCAGTTATCCAGATTGTTTGCAGGTCATCACAGAAATATTGGCATAAAATTGGCGCAAGGGTTGTGCGTGAAATGCAAAAAGGCCGCAAACCGGAACAAGCTGTCAAGGCGGCTGGTGCCGAGGGGATAATTGGCAGGATTGTCTGCACCTTATTCAGCGGCAGCAAGGAGATGACAAAGATTGGCTATACTGGCAAAACTGAAAGCGAACGGCGGCAGGAACACGAGCAGAAAGGCACTGTCGTACCGTATAAATTGTCCCAACTAGAGGAAGAAATGGCGCGCGGCATTGAGGAAAAAACATCTAAAGCCGGACTGGATGTGAATATAAGGGTTGTTGTTTCATCCAATGATCGATCAACAGCCGGCATGTATCTGGATAATATTTTGAATGCTTTCGCCCAATATAATATATATGAGTACGGCAACCGTTTTAATCAAGCCAAACCCAAGTCAATTAACAAATTGGTGGCGGATTTTATTTATCGTAATTTTGATGAAAGCAAAAGAATGATTTTAAATACCGAAGAAATTTCTTCAATATATCATTTTCCTCTTCCGACATGCGAGACTCCGAATATTGATTGGTTGAAAAGTCGTAAAGCGCCTGCTCCGGTAAATATGCCAAAAGACGGGGTTATACTCGGAATAAATCGTTATCGTGGCAAAGAGACGATCGTGCGCATGAAGGACGAGGATCGGCGCAGGCACCTGTATATTATTGGTATGACCGGCACCGGTAAATCGGTGCTGATGGACAATATGATTAAACAGGACATCCAAAGCGGCAGAGGGGTATGCGTGATTGATCCGCACGGAGGCTTATGCGAGGCTGCAGTTGAGTCTGTTCCGAAGGATAGAGCCGAGGATGTCATTTATTTTAATCCGGCTGATGTCGGCCGACCGATCGGACTGAATATGCTGGAGGCTAATACGCCGGATGAAATGGACTTCGTCTGCCAGGAAATGATCCAGATTTTTTATAAACTGGTTACAGACCCGGCAATGATCGGTCCGATGTTTGAACATAATATGCGCAACGCTATGCTGACGCTGATGGTGGACAAAGAAAGCCCCGGGACAATAGCCGAGATTCCACGTATGTTTACGGATGAAAATTTTCAGAAATACAAACTGCAGTTTGTGACTGATCCGATGGTACGCGCTTTTTGGGAGAAAGAAATGGCTAAAACGTCCGATTTCCACAAATCGGAGATGCTTGGCTATCTCATTTCCAAGGTTGGCAGATTTGTAGAAAATGAAATGATACGAAATATAATCGGCCAGCCGAAATCAGGTTTTGATTTTCGCGAAGTGATGGATAAGCAAAAAATTTTACTGATAAATTTATCCAAAGGCCAGGTGGGCGAAGTCAACAGCAAGTTGCTCGGCTTGATTGCCGTGTCCAAATTGCAAATGGCGGCATTGGCCAGGGCAAATATGCAAGAGAGCGAGCGGAAGGATTTTTATTTGTATATTGATGAGTTTCAAAATTACGTTACCGATTCAATTGCCATCATTTTGGCCGAAGCCAGAAAATATAAATTAAACATGATTATGGCCCATCAATACATCGGGCAGTTGGTAAATGGTCAGGACACGAGTATCCGGGATGCTGTTTTTGGCAATGCTGGCACAATGGTGTCTTTCAGAATAGGCGTTGAAGACGCTGAAACAATGGCCAAGCAATTCGCGCCAGTATTTGCGGAGTATGACCTTATTAATATTGAGAAATATCACGCGATCGTGCGTCTTTTGATTGAAAATACCGCCGCCAGGGCGTTCACCATGGCTACATATCCGCCGACAGTCGGCAACAAAGAATTAGCAGGACAAATAAAAGAATTATCACGATTAAAATATGGACGCGAGAGAAGTATTGTAGCCGATGAAATACTTGAGCGTTCAAAATTGGGCGAATCTGCGAAAAAAGCTGATGTTGATGATATAGAACGCAGCCTTTGATCAGGAAAAAATAAAAATTCGCCGCCAGGCGAGTTTTTTAAATGTCAATTTAACTCCGCGTTACTAATTAACAAACATAGACGA
>Ga0210006_1000744_pt1 | contig 24262 bp, 19 predicted proteins | sample CryGey02umfilter_2_FD_185452 | JGI IMG/M metagenome (GOLD analysis project Ga0210006, IMG submission 185452) | Groundwater microbial communities from aquifer in Utah, USA - Crystal Geyser 4/10/14 0.2 um filter (SPAdes) (version 3) | ecosystem: Environmental > Aquatic > Deep subsurface >... | reverse complement strand
CCCTCGATGCCAAACCGAGGAATTAAAAAATAGTTTAATGCCACATTACCTAAAGCGCCCAAAGCCAGAAAGCCAATGAATTTTTTTTGTTCGTCGTAAGCAAAAATCGCATTGCCAATAAGAGCAGAGGGAAAAATAATTAAAATAGTAATTAAAAGAGTCTGAAAGGCGATAACTGACGATAAATATTGACTGCCAAAAAGCAAAAGAATAATTTCTTTTCCTAAAATTACTCCGCCAAAAACCAAAGGGATACCTAAAAGCAAAACTAAAGTAAGTAATTTTTCTAAAACTTGACGGAATTTCTGATTATCTTTTTTTGCTAATCGGGCGAAAGTGGGGAAAATCGCTGTAGCTAAAAGAGTCGGGATAATATAAAAAAACTGAATTGGTCTTTGGCTGGCTGAATAAAAACCAACTTCTTGGCTGGTTCGGAACCAGCCAAGCATAATAATATCGGTATTAATCATAATAGCGCCAAGAAATCCCAAAAGCGCAAAAGGCCAGGCTGAAGAAAAAATAGGCCAAAGTAAATTTTTGGTAAAATTAGAGAAAAGATTTCTAAAATAAGGCCTTAGGACCCAAATAATTGCTAAAAAGCCAGTGGCGCTGCCAATAGTATAGGCAATGGCTAAAGACTTGGCAGTTGTTGAAATTATTAAAAAAATAAATCCTAAAGCCGCCACAGAAAAATTAGTTAGGATTTTTACCAACGCTTCCCATTCCATCTTTTCCAAAGCCCGATTCAGCGAGAAGCCGAATTCTCTTAGGCCGTCAAAAACCAATATTAAAGCAATAATGGGCAATAAGGCTTTAATAGCTTCAATTTTAGTAAACATTGGAGCAATCAAAATTATTAAACCAACGCTAAAAAGTAAAAGGATTAATTTAATAAAAAAAGCTGTTGAAAGATATTTTTCTCTCATAGCTGGATTTTTCGCTGCTTCCCGAGTAAGCAAGGCACTGAGTCCAATATCAGAAAAAATTGTGAAAAAAGCCGCTAAAGTAATAGCATAAGAGAAAACGCCCCAACCCTCTGCTCCCAAAACTCGAGCCGCATAAATAACAATAGCTGCTCTTAATAAACGGCTGCTAATTTCACCGCCAAAAAGCCAAAAAGTGTTTTTGGCAACAGTTTGCCTGATGGTTCGGTTTTCAAAAAGAAATTCTTTAATTTTATTCATGTAAAATCGACTTAGGGGGGGGTAGTGAAGCATAGTTCTACTACCTCCTTAGCGAGGAGAAACAAACAAAAGTTTAATAGTTTTTAATAAAATCAATAAATCCAGAATTAACGAGCGGTTTTTGAGATAATAAATTTCGTATTGAAGTTTTTCATAAGCGTCTTCAACCGAAGCGCCGTAGCGGTAGTTAATCTGCGCCCAGCCGGTCAGTCCCGGCTTGATAATATGGCGAATTTCATAATAGGGAATTTGCTCTTTTAATTTTCCGACAAATTCCGGCCGTTCGGGTCGGGGGCCGACAAAGGAAAGATTGCCTTTTAAAATATTTAATAGTTGGGGCAGTTCGTCTAAATGGGTTCGGCGGAGAATTCTGCCAACCGGCGTGATTCGCGGGTCGTTTTCGCTTGTCCATTGAGGTCCGAATTTTTCTGCATCCAGCCGCATAGTTCTGAATTTAAAAAAGACAAAAGGTTCGTTATTGAGGCCTGTTCTTATTTGTTTATAAATTATTGATCCCCTAGAAGTTAATTTTATCAGAAAAGCGATAGTGAGGATTAACGGCAGAAAAATAATGCTTAAACACAGCGCCAAGCAAAAATCTACTGTTCTTTTGGCGATGTCGTAAAGATGGCGTCGAGTGGTAATTTTATCGATAAACCAACTTTCATTCAGTTCTTTTAGGGGTAATTTTCGGAAAATTGTTTCATAGAAAGTTATTAAGTCTACAATGGCGATTTTTGAGGGGAGTAATTGGTAGAAAATTTTAATAATTTTTCGGTCTTTTTTAAGGTGGGTTTGAATGACAATAGTATTGATTTTATTTTTGGCAATAATTTGGTCAATGTCATTTTCCGATTTTTGGGCGGTTACGTCATAGCCAATTTGGGGATTGTTTTTAAGGTAATTTATAACCTCGTTAATAATCGGCGAATCGCCGATTATCAAGAGGCGGTCTTTTAAGCCGCTGGAAATATAAATTTTAACTAAAATAATTCGCCAGCCGAGGTCTAAAATTCCAAAAATCAGGCTAAAAATCGTCAGATTGGTTTTGGGCGTCAGTTTGAAAAATGAAGGAAAAAGATAAAAAAGAATAACAGAGATAACAATATTGATGATAATTGTTAGAATAAAAACCTGAACCGTTGCCAAGTTAATTCTTAAGCGCTTCTCTTTATAAAGGTCGGCTAAATAAAAAGTTACTACCCAGATTACAAAAATTAACGAAAATGGTTTAAGGTGAGCATAAAATGATTCTCCAAAATAATTTGGTCCGTAGCGAAAAATCAAGGTCAGTATTAGTGCTCCATATAAAATCAAAATATCTCCCAAAAGAATTATTATTTTTTTAGTATTTGTCATAAATTAAATAATAAATTAAAAATTAAAAAGTGGGATTTCTTACAGATATAATATAATTTTTACAGATAATAGCAGACAACAAGTTATGCTGTCGAGACTATCGCTATACCCGAGTATAGCGCCATGCTTTTATTTTAAATGTAGCAGTCATTACATCGACAAGAAACGCCAGCCGCCCTTGCCGGTGAAAGTTGGATATTTCGGTCGTTTATTGCTTCTCTCGTCTGAAATTGGTGTAAATTTTAATTTTGAGGACGCCCCTTTTGGTTTTGTATTTCTTTTTAACCCATTTTTAACAAAGCTAATTGTTCTTGGACTGACCCAAATAATTTCTCCTATTTTGCGATAACTTAGTTTTTTGTTTAGAAAATAAACAATAGCAAGTCTTTTTTCTAAAATTTCTATTTCATTTGAAGTAAAAAATTTATTAGTTACTCCTTTTATTTCTTGAGTAGATTTTGCTTTTTTAATCTCTTCTAAAAACTCTTTCCAAATTAAATCCTTTATAGTTTTATCTATTAAACCCAAGTTTTTTCTTTTCATAGTTTTTGGTTAATTTCGAGTGCTATACGATCATATAGCATTAAATAAGGATGTGTAAAATTATTTCGCGCTATATTTTGCGTTATATTTCGCGTTTTGTTTCGCTTAATTTCGCTTCTATGTTTTGTTCAATCTTTTATTTAACCCCTCTTGTTTGGCGTTATTTTAGTGTTTTTAATATTTCTCATCGCTATACTTGGTTATAGCGTTTTGACAGTATAGCAAATTATAAAGATTTTTGAAATATAAAATTAGCGATTTTCTCAAAAACTTTCTCTAAAATTTCTAAATCGTGTTTACTAATTTTCTTTAGGACTATTTCGCTTGCTTTGCGTTGCGAAATCACGCGTCTCTGTTTTTCTGCGTAGTTCTGAGTATCCTTCTGCGTGTTTCTGCGTCTTATGCCGATTCGCAGTCGCCAGAAATTTTTAGTGCCGAGTGATTTTATAATTGAATCTATGCCTCGATGACCAGCCGAACCACGACCAAAAGAAACCTTATATTTTCCCAATTCAATATCGGAATCATCGTGAACAATCAAAATTTCTTTCGGCTTAACGCCATGTTTTTTGAGTATTTTCGCGACGAATTTCCCAGATTCATTCATATAAACATCGGATTTCAGCAATTCTGAATTCTGAATTCTAAATTCTGAATTTGCTGGTTTTTTATCCATTAAATATTGAATGAATAAAAAACCAGCATTGTGGTAAGTTTTTTCATATTCCTTGCCGGGATTTCCCAGTCCGATAATCAATTTGACTTTCATAGATTTTAATTATAATATAAATTTGTAAATTCGCAATAAAATTAGATTATCCGCGTTTATCCGCGTAGATATCCGCGTTAATCCGCTTCTAAAAGCATGAAATCAATTCTTTATTCAATCTGGGAAACTTTTGAAATTATCTTGGTGGCGGTTATCACCGTGGTGATTATTCGCAATTTTTTGATTCAGCCGTTTTTGGTGAGCGGCGCCTCAATGGAACCAAGCTTTTCTTCTGGCGATTATTTATTGATTGACGAAATTACCTATCGTTTCCGCGAGCCGGAACGCGGAGAAGTAACAGTTTTTCATTATCCGGGCGATGAAGGCACTTATTATATTAAAAGGATTATCGGTTTGCCGGGCGAACAATTGACCATTACCGACGGCAAAATTATTATTTTTAACAAGGAACATCCCAAGGGTTTCAGTCCCGAAGAGAAATATTTACCCTTAGGACTCGGAACTTCCGGCAAAAAAGAGATTGTTTTGAAAGATAACGAGTATTTTGTTTTGGGCGATAACCGGAATTACAGTTTTGATTCCCGAAGCTGGGGCAATTTACAAAGAGCCGAGATTGTCGGATTGGTTCGTTTACGACTTTGGCCGTTTAACAAGGTGGTAGCGGTTGAGAAACCGGCGTATTAAATCAATTTACAATTTTCAATTATCAATTTTCATTGAATTTTCAATGAATGAATTTTCAAACTCGTTTATGTCGTGTTTAGAATTAGAAATTGAAAATTGAATTATTGATTGAAAATTGAAAATTAGAAATTGAAAATTTTGTAATTATGCCTAAGTCCTCCAAGCAAAAAAAAAGCATAAAAACAGAAAAAAAGGTAAAGATGCTGTTCCAGGGTTCCAAGGGAATGCACGACATTCTGCCGTCAGAGCAACCCTGGTGGGATAAATTAAGAAAGGTCAGCCAGGAAGTGGCTAATTTTTATAATTTTTCAAGAATTGATACGCCGATTTTGGAGCCAGTAGAAATTTTTGAAAGGGGAACCGGTATGACCACCGACATTGTGGAAAAAGAAATGTTTACGTTGAGAACAAAAGGCGGCGACCGCTTGGCGTTAAGACCGGAGAATACCCCGGGCATAGTCAGAGCATATTTAGAGCATGGCTTATCCCATCTGCCTCAACCGTTAAAACTTTATTATTTTGGGCCCTTTTTTCGCTACCAACAGCCGCAATTCGGCCGCTACCGGCAATTTAATCAAATCGGTTTTGAAATTTTGGGAGGCGAAGATGATCCCATTTATGATGCTCAGATAATTTTAATCAGCTTTCGTTTAATTGAAGAATTAAAAATTAAAAACCCGGTCGTTCAACTCAACAGTCTCGGTTGTAAAAATTGCCGCTCAATCTATCGCAGAAAATTACAGGATTATTACCGAAAATTGCCGGCTAAAATTTGTAAGGATTGCCGGCGACGGCTTTTGGTAAATCCTTTGCGACTTCTTGATTGTAAAAATGAAAATTGTGAAAAAGCAAAAGCCGGAGCACCAACAATGCTCGATTATCTTTGTCCGGCTTGCCGAAATTATTTTAGGGAAGTTTTGGAATATTTAGATGAACTCAACCTGCCTTATAATCTGAATTCTTATTTGGTCAGGGGACTTGATTATTACAATCGGACAGTTTTTGAAATATTTTCGGAAGGACAGAGTATTGCCTTGGCTGGCGGCGGTCGCTACGATTATTTAGGAGAAATGCTGGGAGGAAGGAAAAATGTTCTCCCTGCCACGGGCAGCAGTTTAGGGGCTGAGCGGCTCATTGAAATAATGAAGGCCCGAGACATAGGCGGTCTTCCTAAGATTAAAGCCAGGGCTTTTCTGGTTCAAATTGGAAAACCGGCCAAAAAAAGAGCCCTTGGTTTAATTGAAGATTTCCGCCGGGCCGGCGTCAAAGTCATTGAATCTTTAGGCAGGGAATCACTTAATTCGCAATTGAAAATAGCTGACAGAGAAGAGGTGGAAATAGCTTTGATTTTAGGACAGCGGGAAGTTTTTGAAGAGAATATTATTATCAGAGACATGAAAAGCGGAGTTCAGGAAACAGTGCCGCTGCTAAAAGTGGTGGAGGAGGTGAGGAAGAGGTTAAAATAGATATATCTATGATCGTTTGTTTTTTTTGTAAAATTATTAACAAAGAAGTTCCGGCGGAAATTATTTATGAAGACGAGAGTGTCATCGCTATTTTAGATATTCATCCCCGCAGCCCGGGCCACACAATGATTTTGCCGAAAATTCATGCGGAAAACATTTTGGATTTACCCGAAGAAAGAATCGAGCCTGTTTTTAAAGCTGTTAGAAAAGTCACTGAATTATTAAATAAGTCATTAAAACCTGATGGTTTTACAATAGGCATCAATCATGGTAAGGTTAGCGGTCAAACAATTGAACATCTTCATATCCATATTATGCCGAGATGGTTTAATGACGCTGGAGGGTCGGTTCATGATGTGGTAGATAATCCACCAAAACAAAATTTGATTGATATCAAAAATCAAATTTTGCAAACCATAAATCCCAAACTCTAAATTCTAAACAAATTCCAAATCTTCAAATTACAAATCATAAATACGTGTTTGGAAAATTGAAATTTAGAATTTGAAATTTGTTTAGGATTTCGGATTTAGAATTTAGGATTTTATTAAAACTATGGAAATCAAACGAAGAGAAGGAGAATCAATAAGCGCTTTTCTATACCGCTTTTCTAAAAAGGTTCAGCAAAGCGGAGTTTTGCGCGAGGCCAAAAAAAGAAAACATCGAAGACGGCCAATCTCCAAATATAAAAAGCGCCTGTCAGCCCTTCACCGCGAACAAAAGAAAAAAGAAACAGAGAAGATGAGGAAAATGGGAACATTGTAAAAATCAGCGAATAACGAATAAATTACGAATTTACGAATGAACGAATTAGTTTATTCGATTATTCGAACAAATTCGCTATTCGTTGATAGAGCGAAGCGATGCTCCATCAAAAAATCAGCGACAATTTAAAAGAGGCCATGAAAGCCGGTCAAGAATTTGAAGTCGGTGTTTTTAGATTTCTCCTTTCCTCCCTTCACAATAAAGAGATTGAGAAAAAGGGTAAGGGGTTGGAGCCGGTTTTATCGGATGATGAAGTAATTGAAGTTTTAATAAAAGAAGCCAAAAAAAGAAAAGAATCGATTGGGGCTTATACCAAAGGCGCGAGAGAAGATTTAGCGGAAAAAGAGAAAAGAGAATTAGAAATCATCAAAAAATATTTACCCGAAGAATTAGGCGCGGAAGAAATCGAAAAAATTGTCAAAGCCGCAATTGAAAAAACCAGCCGCCATGAAATTAAAGATTTCGGCAGGGTGATGGCTGAAGCGATGAAAGAATTAAAGGGTAAAGCAGACGCTTCGCTCGTCAGTGAAATAACGAAAAAGAACCTGGAACATGAATAAGGTTTCAGTTACCAGTTTGGATAAAAAATGTAAGAAATTTGAGAAAAAAATTAAATTCGCCGCTCTAAAAATACTGAAGATTTTGAAGAAAACCAACGTTTTGGTAGAAATTTATTTAATCAATAATCAAAAAATGAGGTTTTTAAATAAAAAATTTCGGGGCAAAAACAAAACAACCACTATTTTAAGTTTTGAGGAATCCCGAAATTTTATTTTGCCACCGTCAAAGTATAAGAAAATCGGCGAGATCTACCTAAACGAAGAAACAAGAGACAAGAAACAAGAGACAAGGTTGTTGGTCCATGGCCTGCTTCATCTTTTCGGCTACAATCATCAAGAGAAAAATGATAGAATAAGAATGGAGAAAGCGGAGCAAAAATTGCTCCTTAAAATTCGAAGCACGAAGCACGAAATTCGAAACAATATCTAAATTCTAATTTTCCAATGTTCCAAACTCGTGTTTAGAATTTGGAATTTTAATAATTTGAATTTGTTTCGGATTTCGAATTTAGGATTTCGGATTTTTATTGTATGTACCTTACTGCCTTAGATTTCGGTTCAAGCCAAATAAAAGTTTTGGTAGCGGAAGCAAAAAAGGATGGACAACTATCTTTATTAGGCGTGCTCAAAATACCCTCAGTCGGTCTCAGAAAAGGAGAAATAGTGACCTTTGAAGAGACAATTCAGTCACTTAAGCGGGCGATTGACGAAATAAAAGAGATTAATAAGGCGGCTACGAAAAATATTTTCATTAACGTGGGCGGCGGCAATGTGAAACTTCAGAACTCCCGGGGCATTGTGGCGGTTTCAAGAGCTGACAGCGAGGTTTATTCTGAAGATATTGACCGAGTAATCAAGGCGTCGCAGGCGATTAATCTTGGCCCGAATAGAATGATTCTTCATACCATTACCCGGGAGTTTATTGTTGACGGAATTGGTGATATCATTGACCCCTTGGGAATGGTTGGCAACCGATTGGAAGTGAACACTTTAATAATTGACGCTTTTAAGCCGACGGTTAACAATCTGATTAAAGCGATAGAAGCGGTCGGCGCTAAGGTTGGAGGATTAATTTATAATCCTTTGGCTTCCAGCCGTTCGGTTCTAACAAAAGCCCAAAAAGAATTGGGAGTAGTACTCATTGATATCGGATTTGGAACAACAGGCATGGCTGTCTATGAAGAAGACAAACTTCTCTCGGCAGTCGTCTTTCCCATCGGCAGCTCCAACGTCACCAATGATTTAGCCATCGGACTAAAGTGTCCGATTAAAACGGCTGAGGCGATAAAACTTTCTTTCGGCTCGGCTTTAGCCAAGGAAATTTCCAACAAGGAGAAAGTTGAACTCCACCAAATAGACGAGGCGTTGAAATCAGCGGTCAGCAGACGCTTTATTTCTGAAATTATTGAAATCAGGCTGGCCGAGATTTTTGAGTTTGTTAACAATGAATTAAAATCATTGGGGAAATCAGGTCAGCTTCCGGCTGGCGCGGTTTTAACCGGAGGGGGAGCAAAGATGGCGGGCATTGCAGAGTTAGCCAAACAAGAGTTAAAATTACCGATTCAAATCGGCATTCCGGAATTTCCCGAAATAGAGCTTACCAATGGCGGATTAAGAGCTCAGATTGAAGACCCGGAATTCAGTTTGGCGGCTGGTTTGTTGCTTTGGGGAATGGAGCATGCGTTAAAGGAATCAAACTGGACCATTAGTAAAAAAGGTTGGTTAGGAAAAATTTTTAGACACTTTCTACCATGAAGAAAAAATCTGAAAAATATAATTTAGCGAAAATCAAAGTCGTTGGCATCGGCGGAGCGGGCAATAACGCGGTTTCCCGGATGCATGATAATTTCCCGAAAAGCGTTGATTTAATCGCCATTAACACCGACGTTCAAGACCTTAAGTACGCCAAAGCCAAAAAGAAAATTCATATCGGGGAAAATTTAACCAAAGGGTTGGGAACCGGGATGAATCCGGATTTGGGCCGTCAGGCGGCTGAAGAAAATCGTTCGGAGATTAGCGATGCCCTGAAAGGAGCTGATATGGTTTTCATTACGGCTGGTGAGGGCGGTGGCACCGGCACCGGCGGTTCGCCCATTGTGGCTGACATTGCCAAAGAAATGGGGATTTTAACCGTGGCGGTTGTCACCAAACCCTTTGCTTTTGAAGGAACTCAAAGAGCTCAAATTGCCCAGGAGGGGATTATAAAATTAAAAGAGCAAGTTCATACTTTAATTACCATCCCTAATGACCGAATTTTCTCTTTAATTACTAAAGATACTTCGTTAATCAAAGCTTTTGAAGCAATTGACGAGGTGCTTAAAAATTCTGTTTTGGGAATTACGGAATTAATTGTGGCGCCGGGAATTGTCAATGTTGATTTTGCTGATGTTAAAGCCGTGATGAATGAAGGTGGCTCGGCAATTATCGGTGTTGGTGTGGCCAATGGTCCGGAACGAGCCACCAAGGCGGCTAATTTGGCAATTAATTCGCCTCTTTTGGAAGCTTCAATTGACGGCGCCAAGGGACTGCTTTTCAGTATCTCCGGTCGCCGGGATTTGAAGATGAACGAAATCAACGAAATAGCAAGATTAATTTCAGAAAATGTTGACCAGTCGGCCAGGATAATTTTCGGCGCTTATCATGACCGAAAATTGAATAAAGGCCAGTTAAAAGTCACCTTGATCGCCACTGGCTTTAACGGAAGCTTTAATCATAAAAGTGATACTTTACTGCCCAGTCTTTTCGGACAAAAGACCATATTAGAAAACAAGTTAGAGACCAATAGGACAGAAGAAAAGACCAAAGAAGAGTCTTTGGGACAAGGGCTTGGCTTTGAAGAACCGAAAAAAAAGGGTAAAGTGGACTCTGTTAAAGATAAAATTTCGGAAGAAATCTGGGATATACCGGCATTTTTAAGAAGAAAAAAAAGAAGATAAATCAATGAAAAAAATAATTACCAAAGTGCGAAAACGAGACGGCAGAATTGTTGATTTTGAACAAGAAAAAATCACTAACGTGATTTCTAAGGCACTGACGGCAACCAAACAGGGCGACGGCAAAAAAGCCGAAAAACTTTCCGGCAGAGTGGTTGATTTGGCGCTCCACCGATTTAAAACCGAAGAAATTCCCACTGTTGAGCAGATTCAAGATATAGTTGAGGAGGTTTTAATTTTGGAGGGCTACGCCGAAACAGCTAAGGCCTATATCTTATACCGGGAGCAGCATCGGAGAATCAGGGAAGCACTGACGGCCATTGATGAAGAAGTGGAAATGGTTGACCAATACATTGAAGAGTTGGATTGGCAGGTTAAAGAAAACGCCAATATGGCTTATTCTCTTCAGGGACTAAATCATTATGTCACCTCGGCCGTTACCAAAAATTATTGGTTAAATAAAATTTATTCTCCTAATGTCAGAGAAGGGGTTGAAAACGGTGATTTCCACATTCACAACTTGGATACCTTAGCCACCTACTGCTGCGGTTGGGACCTCTACGACCTTTTAATAAAAGGTTTCGGGGGTGTCGGCGGAAAAGTGGAATCAAAACCGGCCAAACATTTCCTGACTGTTTTAAGTCAAACCGTCAACTTTTTTTATACGCTCCAAGGCGAAAGCGCGGGGGCTCAAGCATTTTCCAGTTTTGACACTTTGCTCGCTCCCTTCATTCGCTATGACAATTTGAGCTATCACCAGGTTAAACAAGGAATCCAAATGTTTTTGTTTAATTTGGCCATTCCCACCCGGGTCGGTTTTCAATGCCTTTCCGAAGACACAAAAATCTTAAGCTCTGAAGGATGGAAATCTTACTATGAGCTTAAAGAAGGAGATGTCATATACACGTTTAACGCCAAAAACGGTCAATTAGAGAAAAAACCAACGAATAATATTTTTATAAGAGAATATCAAGGCACAATGTATAATCTTCGCAACAGAAGTCAGGACCAGTTAATTTCTCCCCGACATCGGGTGGTGAGACAAGTATTTAACGCCGATAAATACAAATTGGAACCAATTGAAGAGGTATTAAAGCTTAAATCGCCGGTTTCCATTCCCGTTAGTGGAGAAAATATAAATCCCGATTTAAACATAGATGACGAGCAATTAAAATTTCTTGCCTGGACATTGTCTGAAGGAACAATAGAAAAAGACGGAAGCCATCGGGTAAGTATTTATCAATCGCCAGCAGCTCAGCCAGAAAATTATACAGAAAGGCCCCAAATCGGTCTTGGCACCTGCACTCATATTAGACTTTTGCCGGCTCCAAGCAAGATTATTCATCAATGGCTGGGAGCAACGTCAAAAAAGTTCCCCTCATTCCTTTTTAGCTTAAGCAAAAGACAAGCCCGACTTTTCTTGGAAACTTATATAAAAGGCGATGGCTGGGAAGAAAAATACAGAAAAAGAATTGTAACTACCAACAAAGAAATTTTAGAAGGTTTAGAAGCAATAGCGGTTTTGGCGGGTTATAATTTTGCGGTAAACGAAAGAAAACCCCATATTTTAACTTTGACTGAAACCAAACATGATTATATACAAAAAATCCGAGAAGTTGATTATCAGGGCATTATTTGGAGCGTTCATACAGAGAATGAAACAGTTATTGCCCAGAGGAATGGTCAAATTTTTGTTACCGGGAATACTCCTTTCACCAATATCACTTTAGACATTACTCCTTCGCCGAACTTGGCCAATCAGCCGGTTATCATCGGCGGTGAACCCCAGAAAGAAAATTACAGCGAATTTCAGGAAGAAATGAATATGATAAATCGGGCTCTTTTTGAAGTGATGATGGAAGGCGATGCTAAACAGCGCGTTTTTACCTTCCCCATTCCCACCATTAACATCACTAATGATTTTCCCTGGGACGAACCGGCTCTGGCGCCGATGTGGGAGGCAACCGCGAAATACGGCGTAAACTATTTTTCCAATTTCATCCAGTCCGACATGAAGCCGGAAGACGTCAGGAGCATGTGTCTAGCAGCTAATGAAGAAATTTTAATTAGAAATTCTAAAAAAATAAAAAGATTGACCATTAAAGAGATAGCTGAAAACTATAAGATTAATGATTTCGATAAAGAAGGCTGGGCAGATTGTAAAAAAGAGGGCGATTTAGAAGTATTATCATTAAACCCCAAGACTTTTCAAACCGAGTGGTCTGGAGTGAAAAGATTTTTAAGGGTTTTTGATAAAGAAGGAATCCGGATAACTTTAGAAGATGGCAAAGAAGCTATTTATTCAACCAAGCACCCGATGGCTATTTGGACGGAAAAGGGTATTCAAATGAAATTTGCCAAAGATTTAAAACCCGAAGAATACCTTCTTTGTTTAAAGAAAACAGAAAACTCTTTATCGCAAGAATATCAAAAAATTGAAGATTTTACTTTTGATGAAGATGTGGCTAAAATTTTGGGTTATTTTACAGCGGACGGCAATTATCTTTTTGAAACAAGAAGAAATTGTTCTTCGTACGGGAGACCGAGGGGTATTCAGTTTACCTTTAATTCTAGACAATTAGAAAACCTTTATTTGATTAAAGATTTAGTTAAAAAAGTTTTTGGTTGTGAAACTTTCGAGAAAAAAGATCCGAGGTACAATACTTATTATCTTTATATTTATAATTCAGATTTAGCTAGAAGATTATTTGATACCGGTTTTCGAAAGTATGACAAATTGCCGCAAATATTATTTAATTCACCCAAAGAAGTAATCAAAGCATTTTTAGAGTTTTATTTTAAAGGGGATGGTTACCAAAAAAGATTAGAAATTCATCTTAATGACTTGGCACTTTCTAGAGACTTAGTTCTTCTATACTCTTTAATTGGTCAGCCCACCACTTATAAATTAAGAAAAAATAGCCAACGGATATACCTCCAACACAAGAGGTCCAAAACAAAGAAAAGAAATGGCTGGGTTAATAATCCTATTATAGCTGAAAGAGTGCCTGGCTGGATGACTTCTACTTATCAGGTACCTGGTTTAACAAAATCAAGAATGGTTGGTTTTGATACTTTGGATAAATATGATGCCCAGACCAAAGAGATAAACAAGATAAGAAACAGTGATATTTATATAACTCGCATTAAGACAGTGAAAAAAAAGAAATTTAAAGTCCTTAAAGAGTTTTACGATTTAGAGCTTGAAAAAAATCATCTCTTTGTTCATTCTTTGGGCCAAATTACGTTCAATTGCTGTCGGCTCAGATTGGACAATTCTGAACTTCTCAAAAGAGGCGGAGGACTGTTCGGGTCAAATCCGCTTACCGGTTGCTATGACAAACAAACAGAAATTTTAACAGAAAATGGTTGGAAGTTTTTTAAAGATTTAAGTAAAAATGATGAAGTATTTACTTTAACTGAAAACAATGAAATTGAGATACATAAACCTAAAAGACTTTTTGAATATAATTATGAAGGAGAAATGTATCAATTTAAAACCCGATCCCTTAATTTATTAGTTACCCCCAATCATCGAATGGTAGTAGATCAGGTGGGAAGCGGCAAAAGGAAATTTGTAGAAGCAGAAAATTTTGATTTCAATAATCAGCGAATTCCCAAACAAAGTATTTGGCAAGGAGAGGAAAAAGAATGGTTTATTTTACCAGCAATTGAAATTACAAAATATGGCAGACAGGGTAGAACGCCTTATCAGGTAATTAGAAATGCATTAAGAATTAAGATGGATAATTGGTTGAAGTTTTTTGGCTTTTGGTTGGCTGAAGGATGTACCGATAATAAGAAAATTGCTCCGAGGCATGGTTACAGAGTAGTCATTACTCAGATAGAAAAGAAAAAAAGAAAAGAGATTAAAGAAATTTTAGATTCCCTGCCTTTTAATTATGCTGAAGAAAAAAACAACTTTGTTATTTGCAATAAACAACTCTGGAGTTATTTGCGTCAATTCGGAAAAAAATACGATAAGTTTATTCCCCAAGAGATAAAAAATTTAAGTAAAAGGCGATTAAAAATTTTATTTGATTGGATGGTTAAAGGCGATGGGCATATCAGAAAAACTACGGGGCAAATAAATTATTGGACTTCTTCTAAAAAGTTAGCAGATGATTTACAAGAAATAATTTTGAAACTTGGCTGGTTAGCAACTTTGACTACCCAAAATAAAAAGACTACCCTCATAAAGGGAAGGAAAATTAAAGCCGGTATTTGCTATAGTCTTGGGGTTCAAAAAGCTCAACATTATAGATTAAGAAAAAACAATATTAAAAGAGTAAATTACAAAGGAAAGGTTTATTGTTGCGAGGTAAAAAATCATACGGTATTCGTTAGAAGAAACGGCAAGGTGACTTGGTGCGGAAATTCCATCGGCGTGGTTACCATCAATATGCCCCGGCTCGGCTATTTATCCAAAACCAAAAAAGAATTCTTTGAGAGATTGGGAACAACGATGGATTTAATCAAGGAAAGTTTGGAAATTAAAAGGAAGGCCTTGGAAAATTTTATTGAAAAAGGGCTTTACCCCTATTCAAAGTTTTACCTGGACGGCGTAAAAAAAATGAGAGGCACTTATTTTGGAAATCATTTTTCTACCATCGGTCTGGTGGGGATGAATGAGGCCTTACTTAATTTCATTGGCGAAAACATTGCCTCGAAAACCGCCAGAAAATTCACTCTTGAGATTTTGGATTTTATGCGGGAAAAATTGGTTGAATATCAGCAAGAGACGGGAAATTTATATAATTTGGAAGCAACGCCGGCCGAATCTACTGCTTACCGCCTTGCTTTAAAAGACAAGAAAAAGTACCCGGAAATTATTACGGCCGGAACCAAAGAAAATCCATATTACACAAATTCAACGATGCTGCCCGTCAATTACACCGACGATATTTTTGAGGTCCTAAAACTTCAGGATGAAATTCAATGCAAATATACGGGCGGCGTGGTGATGCACCTTTTTCTGGGAGAACGAATTTCTGACATTGAAGTCGTTAAAAATCTCATCAGGAAAATTTTCGGAAGTTTCAAGCTGCCCTATATTACTCTGACCCCCACTTTTTCCATTTGCCCCTCCCACGGCTATTTGGATGGAGAACATTTTGAGTGTCCAAAATGCACGATAAAACAGCCCTGTGAAGTCTATACCAGAATTGTGGGCTATCTTAGGCCCGTGTCGCAATGGAATCAAGGAAAACAGCAGGAATTCAAAGAGAGAAAAGAATTTACGTTGGCTCGTTAAACCCCGTTATGAGAATAGGTGGTCTTCAAAAAGTCAGTTTAATTGATTATCCAGGGAAGATTGCGGCCATTGTTTTTACCCAGGGTTGCAATTTCCGATGCGGCTATTGTCATAATCCAGAATTGGTTAATCCGGATTTCTTTATCAAGCCGATTTCATTAGAAGAGATTTTTACTTTCTTAGAGAGCCGTCAGGGAGAATTGGAAGGCGTGGTAGTTACCGGCGGCGAACCGCTTCTTCAAGAGGGGTTGAATGATTTTTTAAAAAAAATTAAAGGGCTCGGTTATTCGATAAAACTTGACACCAACGGCAGTTTTCAGGAAAGATTAAGGGATATTATTGAAAAAAAACTGGTTGATTATTTGGCGATGGACATAAAAGCTCCGCTTGAGAAATATGCGGCCGTCGTTAAATCAGCCGTTGAAATAAAAAAAATCAAGGAAAGCATCGATTTAATAATGAATTCCGGCTTGGATTATGAGTTTCGAACCACCGTCGTAAAATCTCAGTTAAAAAAAGAAGACATCCTTAAAATCGGAGAGTTGCTGAAGCCTGGCTCGTCTTATATTTTGCAAAAATTCGTTCCCTCAAAAACCCTGGACCCTCAATTTTTAAAAGAAACGGGTTATTCGGATGAGGAACTCGGAGAAATTGTAAAGGAATTAAGAGAAATATACCATTTAAATTGTATTATTCGCTAAGAAATGAAGCATTCAAAAATTTTATTAATTTTAATAATTGTTTTAGCAATAGCCGCCGGTTTTTTTATTTATCCCCAAGGGCTGGGAAGCAAATTTAGGCCCTGGCGTTTGGGATTGGATTTGGTTGGCGGCACTCACCTCGTCTATGAGGTTGATATGTCGCAGGTTGATTCTTCAGATAGAGATTCGGTGATGGCCGGTTTGCGGGACGTGATTGAAAAACGGGTGAATCTATTCGGAGTCAGCGAACCCCAGGTGGTTTCAGCCAAAGAAGGCGACTCATACCGCTTGATTGTGGATTTGGCTGGAATCAAAGATATAAAAGCGGCAATTAACGAAATCGGATTAACGCCGTTTTTGGATTTCCGCGAAGTAAAAGAAACGCAGAACTACGCAGACGATACGCAGCTGGAATTTATTCCGACTGATTTGACCGGCCGTTATGTTAAAGGAGCCCAGATTGATTTTAATTCCACGACCGGCGCTCCTCAGGTTAATATCCAGTTTAATGATGACGGAGCAAAAATTTTTGAGAAGCTGACATCTCGAAACGTCGGCAAGCCCTTGGCAATTTTTTTGGACAATAATTTGATTGAAATGCCTGTTGTTCAAGAAAGAATTTCCGGCGGTCGGGCCCAGATTACGGGAAAATTTACGGTTGACGAAGCCAGAAAAATGGTGGAAAGATTCAATGCCGGAGCTCTGCCGGCGCCAATCATCTTAATCAGTCAACAGACAATCGGCGCCAGTTTGGGTCAGGAATCGTTAAAAAAGGCGATTTACGCCGGTGCTTTGGGGACCTTGGTTATCATTCTCTTTATGCTTGGTTATTATCGGAAGTTTGGTATCTTCGCTTCTTTGGCTTTGGTAATTTACATAATTTTTACTGCCGCAGTTTTCAAACTTGGCATTACTATGAGCTTGGCCGGTATTGCCGGATTTATTCTTTCCATTGGCATGGCGGTAGACGCCAATATTTTAATTTTTGAAAGAACCAAAGAAGAAATTAAAAATGGACTATCAAAAATATCGGCCATTGAGGAAGGTTTTCGCCGGGCCTGGCCGTCAATTCGCGATTCCAATATTTCAACCATAATCACCTCAATTATTCTTTATTATTTTACCAGCAGTTTTATTAAAGGATTTGCTTTGGCACTACTTATAGGAGTTATCATTTCAATGTTTTCGGCAATTACCATAACAAGAACATTATTGAGAGTATTTATAAAATAAAACGCGATGCTAATATACTAATTCATGCTAATAATACAAATATTCGTATAATTAGTATCCATTCGCATATTGGCATCGATTTAGCGAAATATGAATATCATCGGTCATCGTAAAATATTTTTATCATTCTCGGGAATTCTGGTATCGGCCAGTATTGCGTTGATTTTAATTTTTGGTTTTCGGCCGGGCATTGATTTTGTCGGCGGCACGCTCTGGCAAATTAAAATAGCGACAAGCGACCTGCCTGACCGGCAGGCAGGCAAGGGACAAGCGACAAACGACGATTTGAAATCTTTTTTTGAAAATAATTTGGGAGTAAAAGACGCAACGATTTTTCCCGCCGAAAATCAAAGTTTTCTCGTGCGGTTCGGTCATATTTCCGAAGAACAACATCAAAATTATTTTAGCGCCTTAAGGTTGAAATTCGGCGATACCGATGAACTACGTTTTGAAAATATCGGACCGGCGGTGGGGAAAGAATTAAGGACTAAGGCGTTTTGGGCGATTGCCTTGGTGCTTTTGGGCATTTCCATATACATCGCTTTCGCTTTCAGGAAAGTTTCTTATCCGATTAAATCCTGGAAATACGGAGTGATTACCTTGATAACGCTTTTTCATGATATTGCCATACCGGCTGGCTTCTTGTCGGTTTTAGGTTGGAAATGGGGGATTGAAATTGACACTAATTTTATTGTGGCGCTTTTAGTAATTATGGGATTTTCAGTTCACGACACAATAGTGGTTTTTGACAGAATTCGGGAAAATCTTTTGCTTAACCGGACCCGCTTAGATTTGCCGGTTATTATCAATTCCAGCGTTAATCAAACCATTGCTCGTTCAATCAATACTTCTTTAACTTTGGTATTAGTGCTTTTAGCTTTATTTTTCTTAGGTCCGGTCACTTTAAAATATTTCGTTTTAACCATCTTAATAGGCACAATTGTCGGCACTTATTCCTCCATTTTCGTCGCCAGTCCTTTGCTGCTCTATTTGGGCCGTTCTAAATAAAAAGCATAGCATTGACAGCCAAAGCAAATTTTGGTATTCTATTTCTGATGATTAGTTCAACCATCAATAATTTAATTTCAGATTTGAAGCCGCGGCAGCAGGAGATTTTGAATGGCCGCTTCGGTTTGGCTAACGGAGAAAAAAAGACCTTAGCCAGTTTAGGCGAGAAATATGACATTACTCGGGAGCGGGTCAGGCAGATTGAAGAGGAGGCTTTAAGGATGGCTCGGGCCCGGATTGCCAAAGAAAAGGCAATAGGAGAAATTTCAGAGTCCATCGTCAGTCATTTAAACAATCTTGGCGGATTACGCTTAGATGACCTGTTTCTTTCAGAATTAAAAGTATTGCTTGAAGACAACAATCTTCATCATTGGCATTTAAGATTCTTTTCCGAAATTTTAGGCCAGCCTTTTTATCATCCGGCTGACTCTGACTTTCATAATTTTTGGTATTTGAGCGAAAAAACCATCGGAATTGTCAGCCGGTTCGTTTCTAAATTGGAAAGATTAGTTGCCAATAAAAAAGAAGACTTAATCATTCATCGGCAATTTGACACTTATTTTATCAAAACAACAAAGACCTATAACATCCCTGACTTCATCGGCGTGAATTATCTTTCCATTTCCCGGAAATTCAGCATCAATCCCTTTGGCGATTGGGGATTAAATCAATGGGAAGAAATTAATCCCAAAACAGTCAGAGAAAAAGCCTACCTAATACTTAAAAAACAGGATAAACCCCTCCATTTTCGGGAGATTAGCGAGGCGATTAACAGGACCAATTTTGTTGGTCGGGCCGCCCATCCTCAAACCGTGCATAACGAATTAATTAAAGACCCGCGATTTGTTTTGGTCGGTCGGGGAATTTACGGACTTACCGAACACGGTTTTACGCCGGGAATCGCCCGTGAAGTAATTTATCAGATTTTAAAAGAAGAAGGGCCGCTCCCGGTGGAAGAAGTGGTTAATTCGGTTTTAAAACAGCGATTTTTAAAAGAAAATACGATTTTTCTTAATCTTCAGAATAAAAAGTATTTTAAAAAGTTAGAGGATGGAAGATACAATATACGATAATTTTCAATTATCAATTTTCAATTTTCAATTATCAAACCCATTTACGCCGTGTTTAAAAATTTATCAATTGAAAATTCATTGAAAATTGTAAATTGAAAATTGGAAATTTAATGGATATTCTAATTGGCATCATTGACAGCATTGTTCGAATATTGGGTCTTATTTGGTGGCTGATTTTGCCTTTTTTTGTTTTTTTTCTTTACTGGAATCTTCGAATGATTTATATCCGAACCCGTCATATTAAAACCATCCAGTGGTCAATGTTTGAAATCAAAATTCCCAAAGACATTCTTAAGACCCCGAAAGCAATGGAACAAATCTTTTCGGGTTTAATCGCCACCTATTCATTTGGATTGTCTTCGGTGGATAAATACATAGACGGCAAAGTGGAACCCTGGATTTCCTTTGAAATGATGGGGCATGCCGGCGGAGTCCACTTTTTCGTCCGAATTCCCTCAAAATTCCGTAATTTACTGGAATCAGCCATTTATGCCCAGTATCCGGCCGCCGAACTTCACGAAGCCGAGGATTACACTGAACATTTATCCCCCAATTTGCCCAACGAAGCCTATGATATTTGGGGCACTGACTTGATTTTATCTAGAGAAAATTATTACCCCATCAGAACCTACCCCTTTTTTGAAGAAACCCAGGAAGAGAAGCGACTTGACCCGATAGCCGCCATTAGTGAAGTAATGTCTAATTTAAACGAGGATGAAACGATTTGGCTCCAGATTTTAATCAGCCCCACTGGAGAACCATCGGGTAATTATTGGCAAAAAGAAGGTTTAGAAAAAATAGACGAGATAGCCGGTCGGAAGACCAAAAAATCAGGAGCAGGATGGGGTTCATCTTTATGGGATTGGGCAAGAAACATATTTTGGGCGCCGATGGAGCAACCGACTTGGCCCGAGGGCAAAACAGAAGAAATAGTGCTTTTAAGATTTTTACATCCGGGCGAGCAGGAAATAGTTAAAGCAATCAGTAATAAGATTTCAAAATTCGGATTTGAAACCAACATTCGCTTCGTTTATATTGATAAGAGAGATAATTTTACCCCGGTCAATGTCTCGGCTGTAATAGGCGCTTTCCAACAATTTAGCACCAGTGACCTCAATTCTTTTAAGCCCGACAGACGAACAATAACTTTGAAAAACGGTTGGTTGCCTAAATTTTTTCCAAAATATAAACGATTGGTGGAATTTTCGCGAAAAAGAAGAATTTTTGATGGTTATGTTTCCAGAAGATTCGGTAAATACAACAAGAGAAGACCGGAAAAATTTCCGATATTAAACATCGAGGAACTGGCGACCATTTATCATTTCCCGACCATGATGGTGGAAGCGCCCCGACTGCGAAAATTGGAAGCCAAGAAAGCTGGCCCGCCAGCCGAATTACCGATTGAATAATAAATTATGAACCATGAATAATATCACGAACGATGAAATAACGCTTTTCGCAAAAACAACCTTTAGAAATCAACATGTGAAATTCGGAATTAAAACCGACGACCGTAGACGGCATATGTACCTTATCGGAAAAACCGGTATGGGTAAAACCAATATGATGGAAAATATGGTGATTGCCGATATTAAAGCCGGTCGCGGCGTTGGCGTGGTTGACCCCCACGGCGAATTCGCCGAAAGAATATTGGACTTCATTCCGGAAAATCGCATTGACGACGTAATCTATTTTAATCCGGCTGACATTGACTGGCCGATTGCCTTTAATCCTTTGGAACGGATTGACGTTGAACACCGACATTTAATTGCCTCGGGCATGATGGGGGTTTTCAAAAAAATCTGGCCCGACGTCTGGTCAGCCCGAATGGAATACATTTTGAATAATTCGCTTTTGGCTCTGCTTGAATATCCTTCTTCAACTCTTTTGGGAATAATGAGAATGCTGGCTGAAAAAAATTATCGGCAGAAAATTACGGAAAATCTGCAGGACCCGGTAATTAAGGCTTTCTGGCTCAATGAATTTGCCCGCTATACCCAACGTTTGGAGACCGAGGCAGTGGCAGCTATTCAGAATAAAGTGGGGCAGTTCGTTTCCAATCCCCTAATTCGCAATATTATCGGCCAGACCCACTCAACCATTGATATGAGGAAAATAATGGATGAAGGGAAGATTTTGATTATTAACATTGCCAAAGGAAGAATCGGCGAAGACAATTCCGCTCTTTTAGGAGCGATGATGATTACCAAGCTGCAGTTGGCGGCTATGAGCCGAGTTGATCTCCCAATGGAAAAGCGCCGTGATTTTTATCTCTACGTTGATGAATTTCAGAATTTTTCCACAGAATCTTTTGCCAATATTTTGTCCGAAGCGAGAAAATACCGATTAAACCTGATTTTGGCTCATCAGTATATTGAACAGCTTGATGAAAAGGTTCAGGCCGCCATTTTCGGCAACGTGGGAACGATTGTTTGCTTCCGGATTGGCGCCGAAGACGCGGAATTCATAGAAAAAGAATTTATGCCTCAATTCACTGCCCAGGATTTGGTTAATTTAACCAAATATAATATTTATATGAAACTGATGATTGACGGCGTGGCTACCAAGCCTTTTTCCGCCGAGACCGTAGAGCCTCCCAAACTGTCAACAGAATCATTCAGAGATGTGATTATTGAAAATTGCCGGAATAAATATGCTGCCAACCGCTCTTCAGTTGAAGAAAAAATTTCCAGTGAGTGGGTGGCGGATTCAAAAATGATTGAGGAAAGAATTCAGCGCCGGGAAGAGCAGCCATTGGAAAAAGTTTTGAGACCGCAGCCGGAGCCGCAGCCAAGCGAGAGACCGGAAATTAAAAGAGAACGCAAACCCGTTGATATTGGCGATTTAAGAAAAGCGATTGAAGAATCTTTAAAGAATACAGGGGATAAAGATGAGAATATTTAATAAAGAAATTATTAATAAAGAGGGTCAAGAAGTGGAATTGATGGGCTGGGTCGCCACTCGCCGGGACCACGGCAAAATTATTTTTATTGACTTGCGGGACAAAAGCGGCATTAGCCAGTTGGTTTTTACGCTGGAAAATAAAGAAATTTATAAAACAGCCGATAAATTACGGTCAGAATGGGTAATTAGAGTTAAAGGCGAGGTGAAAAAACGACCTAAGGGAATGGAGAATCCGGAGTTGGAAACCGGTCAATACGAAATCGCGGTTAATTTTTTGGAAATTCTGGCTGAATCAAAAACCCCGCCTTTTGATGTCAGCACTGATGGCTACAAAGTCAATGAAGAAATCAGAATGAAATACCGGTATTTGGATTTACGTCGGCCGCGGCTTCAGAAAAATTTAAAGTTAAGAGCTAAATTTATTAAATTCATCCGCGATTTTTTGACAGAAAAAGGATTTGTGGAAATTGAAACTCCCATAATAACCAAATCAACACCAGAAGGAGCAAGAGATTTTATCGTCCCTTCGCGTCTTCAGCCGGGTAAGTTTTATGCTTTACCGCAATCACCACAACAATACAAACAATTATTAATGGTTTCCGGTTTTGAAAAATATTTTCAAATTGCGAAATGTTTTAGAGATGAAGATTCTCGGGCCAATCGCGCCTACGGTGAATTTACTCAATTGGATTTAGAAATGAGTTTTGTTGAACAAAATGATATTTTGGAATTAACAGAGCGATTATTCACTGAATTGATAATGCAAATCTTCCCCGAAAAGAAAATAACCCAGATACCTTGGCCAAAAATTAATTATCATGAAACAATTGAAAAATATGGCAACGACACCCCAGATATTAGAAAAAATAAAGACGATAAAAATGAACTGGGTTTTGCGTGGGTTATCAATTTTCCTTTATTTACTAAACAAACAGAAAAAGATTTTTTTTACGGAAGCGGAAAATCAAAATGGGCGCCATCGCACCATATGTTTACTGCGCCGTATCCTGATGATATTAAACTTTTAGATACAGACCCGGGCAAAGTGCGTGGATTACAACATGATATGGTTTTAAACGGCGTAGAAGTAGGAGGTGGGAGCATTAGAATCCATGACCCAAAAATTCAGGAAAAAGTTTTTGAACTGATTGGTTTTACAAAAGAGCAAAAAGGACGGTTTGAGCACATGCTGGAAGCTTTTAATTACGGCGTGCCGCCGCACGCTGGAATCGCCTTGGGTCTTGATCGTCTAATAGCAATTTTGCAAAACGAGCCCAATATCCGCGAAATAATCGCCTTTCCCAAAACCGGCGACGGCCGCGATTTAATGATGAATGCGCCCAGCGAAGCGGACAAAAAACAATTAGACGAATTACACCTTAAAATTATTGAAACCAAGAAAAATAAATCCTAAAAATTTCGACATCAAAAACCTATGCCTAATTTTAATTTTCCAATTTTTAAGACAAAAGTTCCGAATATGGAAAAATCATTTAATTTGGCCGACCCCGACGAACGGAGGGAATATTTTAATTTGAAAGCCGGCAAAGAAATCAAGAAATTAAAGGAATTTCTTCAAAAAAACACCTTTGTCGCCTATCTTCTGGGCAAAAAAAACTCGGGCAAGGGCACTTATGCCAAACTTTTTACGGAGGCCTTGGGCAATGAAAAAATCGTTCACGTTTCAATAGGCGACATTGTCAGATCTGTCCATCAAGGTTTGACCGATGGTAATAAAAAAAATGAGTTGATGGAATTTCTCAAATCAAATTACCGCGGTTTTATTCCTCTGGAAAAAGCGATCGAAACCATTATTTTAAGAAACACAAAAACTCTTCTTCCCACCGAACTGGCACTGGCTTTGA
>Ga0210006_1000737_pt1 | contig 24430 bp, 21 predicted proteins | sample CryGey02umfilter_2_FD_185452 | JGI IMG/M metagenome (GOLD analysis project Ga0210006, IMG submission 185452) | Groundwater microbial communities from aquifer in Utah, USA - Crystal Geyser 4/10/14 0.2 um filter (SPAdes) (version 3) | ecosystem: Environmental > Aquatic > Deep subsurface >... | reverse complement strand
CGAGACCGTAATAAAGAATTACGTAAAAAACCAAGGAAAAACGTATCAAGAGATACATCGTGAAAAGCAGCTTAAACTACTTATGTAAGTGATGAGACCCCGTCAGCTTGCTGCGGGGTAATTCATTTTTGTATTTATTCCTTACTTCTTCTTCGCCTTTTTTTTCTTTCCACCATCTTCTCCTGAAATCTTCTTCTCCAATTGACTTGTCAATTTATTCATCACCATTGTTCCAATCGTCCCAGTAAAAAACTTACTCACAGATCCCATGTGATCACTTACGTTGTCTACTTTTTTTCGGATAAATTCTACTGCGTCTGAGATAAGCTCGAGCTTGTTTGTTACATTCTCGATAATCTCATTTGCATTTTTGAGTACCCGCGCTGCCTGATACAAGAGCCAACAAAGAAATACCGTAAACCACAAGACACAAAACGATAATACAATATATAACAAATCTTGTGGTGTATTAAACATATGACAGGCAGATTAGAGTTTTAGAAAGTTAGATATTAGAGTATTAGGATGCTTTGATGAAAGTATACCATATATGCAAAGTAGTGTGAAATACATGGGAGATGATAGCTGATAGTGAATAGTAAATAGTTTTTTTCTGGCATGCCGGATCAAGTTCGGCATGATAGTGAGATTCTATTACCTATTCGCTATCAGCTATTTGCTATCCTAGAAATCCCCTCCGCTGCGCAGCGAGGAGCACATGGTGAGAAATATCTTCTCCATTCTTTTTTTCTAATGCCTCGCAAATGCGTGTGGTGGCACTCACGTGCTCCTCATCTCGAGCGACATTTCCAAACCATACAGTAACGCGTTCTTTGACAGCGAGTGGCAGATAGGGAGAATCCATATCCACAAACTCAATAGCATCTTTCAAATCTGACTCGATGCTTGGATACACTTCTTTGATAATATGCATATCTTCCTCTGTCAACGCATCGAGGCCAAGAAGTTCTGGAGGAACACCAAGAGAATACAATGATGCAGTAAACGTAATTGCTCGTGGCAAATGCTTTTCTCCCATGGTCCGAGAATACCCAAACAAACCAATGTGCAATTTTCGTTTTCGTCGTTTGGGAATATACACAGCGACATCATTGATAACATCGACGAGATCACTCAGCTGTTCCTGATACCTGCGACTATAGCGATCGATAATATCCAGCACTTGTGCTTCTGGCACAGAAAGTGGTGTCTGCCGTTCAGATGTGAGAAGTGTGTGAATTGCTGACTGAACAATCGCAGGATCATTATCAAATTTGAATGACGACTGAATCGTAAATGTTTGCACACTTGGATACCCACGCAATATACTCTCAACTGTCTGCGGTCTGAGATTACCACGAAAAGGAGCAGAACCAGCACCGAGAATGGGATAGATAGGAATACCGAGTTCTTCACCAAGAAGATACAATCGCTGCAGCGCAATTTTATTGATCAGGACCGCCGCAATAGAACCATAATTCACAGCTGGGTCACTGCGTGCAAGAAACACACGCTGATATGACATATCTTTCTCTTTCAAATACTCGCGCAGAATATCTGCACTCGCAAGCATATGTTCCATATCTTCAAACAACGGAATCACGTGTACCGTCTCTGGACGAAACTCCCCTACCCACTCACTCACAGAAATATCGTCAGGCCTGACAGGCGTATTTCCTTTTCCAGCAACAAATGTTTTGTAATAGGTATATATTCTATCCAAACTTTCTGCAGACGTCGTCATCGGGAGAATCACTTCAAAAATCGGCGCAGTGGCCGTCTCTCCATAAAACGCACGCGCAGCATCAAACGATCGAGGAATACTTTCGAGCGTTTCGAGCAAAATTTTTCCTTCTGTTTTTTCTATTTCTGGATTTGGCACACGCACCGTCAATCGAAGATCACGCCCAAGGGTGTGCTCACGAAAAAAACGCTCATTTTGAGTAAGCAATTTTTTGACAACAAAGGCATCGACTTCTTTTCCTTCCGCATCCCACATCTGTTCATCACAGCCGAGATGCGCATAGGCATAATAGGCTTCCTGAACTTCGTCTTCTCCACCGAGCTGAGAATGCTCGGCAAAAAACGGTTGAAACACATTGTCAGGATGCTGCGTACTCATGCAGCGAGGAATGTTGTGTGAAATCATATTATGCCCGAATTTCAGCACCAAACTTTTTCTGAAGCATTGCTACGATCTTTTCATGGACGACATCAACATCTTTTCCTTCCAGAGTCTTTTCATCAGATCGATAGGTGATGCGATATGCCATGCTCTTTTTTCCTTCTGGAATATTTTTTCCCATGAACACGTCAAAGAGTGCGACATCTACGGTCAAAAGATCTGCGTTGATGAGCGCGGTAGCGATCTCTTCATGCTGCGCGTTTGTATCAATCACAAATGCAATATCTCGTTCAATAGAAGGGTATTGTGACAACGTTTGATAGCGTGTTTTTTCTGAAAGCAGTGGCACCAGTTCAGACAGATTTACTTCCAGGACTGCTGTTCGTGCATCGAGACCCAGTACTTCCCCAGTCATCGGATGTACTTCGCCAATGTGACCAACAAGCACATCATTCACGAGGACGGCAGCCGTACGTCCCGGATGAACGAGCACATGATCTTCTTTTTTCTTTTCAAAATGAACCTGCAAGCCGAGTCGATTCATCAGCGTCGTGAATGCAGTTGATACATACGAAAATGGATGTTCATCCCCCTTTGCAGCATACGCCATGGCGAGGAGCGTATCTTGTTTTGGCAAGAGATGCGTTTGTCCATCACCCTCCCCATCCAATTCTTTTTTAAAGACTTTTCCGATTTCAAAGATGCCGACTGTATCAAATCGATGCAAATTCCGTTCCACAGTCTCAAGCAAATTTTCTCTCAGATGTCGACGAAGATACGGACGATCTTTTGCAATCGGATTTTCGAGTTCAAGATACTCTTTTACGTTTTCACCCACTTTTTTGAGAAGCTCTGGTGACACAAATGAATAATTGGATACTTCTGTATAGCGTCCTTCATATGCAAGCAATTCTCTGAGACGTGTTTCTAGATCACGCAAAGAATTTTGTTTTGGGGGAACGATAGGAAACGTCGGAAGCGTCGGAACGATATTGTCGTAGCCGTACACGCGTGCAATTTCTTCTACCAGATCTTCTCGAATAGAAATATCTTTTGTTGCACGCCATGTTGGAATCGTGACGGAAAGTATATTCTTCTTTTCTTTTACCCCAAAACCAAGACTGGTAAGGATCCTCACCATATCTTTTGCGGGAAGATCCACACCCATTTTTCTCTGAACAAAATCTATATCCAAGGCAATAGGCCCTTGGTCGAGTGTGAAATTTAATTGTTCAACAATAGTACTCGAAACAAAACTTTTTGGAGAAACTTCTTTGAGCAGTTCCACAACACGACGAAGTGCCAATTCACACAGATTCGGGTCAAGACTTTTTTCATATCGTGCAGATGCGTCAGTTCGAAGCCCATGACGAGATGCAGTGCGACGAATCGTGACAGGATGAAAATTCGCAGATTCGAGAATAATACTGGTGGTATCGTTTGAAACACCACTAGTAATACTTCCCTTCACGCCAGCGAGTGCAACGATGTTGTTTTTCGTTGCAATCACAAGATCTTCTTTTGTCAGTTTGTATTCTTTGTCATCCAAAGAAGTGTACACTTCTCCATCCTTCGCTTTTCTTACAACGATTGTTAATTGTTTATTGTTAGTTGTTAATTGATTCGCATCAAATGCATGAAGTGGCTGTCCGAGTTCAAACATCACAAGATTTGTCACATCAACAACATTGTTTCGTGGCTGTACTCCAACACTCATCAATCGTTTTTTGATCCAGGCAGGCGACTCAGTTACTTCAATGTCATCAATCGCCACAGCCATATATCGTGGACATGCCTTTGTATCTTTTACTTGTACGGACACAGTATAACTTGCCCCTGCAGGCTTCCCAATTTTCTTTGGTTCGTACGGCTTCAACACTGTTCCATACATCGCACTAATTTCTCTTGCCATGCCATACTGCCCCCACAAATCCGGACGATGCGTCATGGATTTATTATCTATATCAAACACCACATCGTCGAGTGACAACGCTTCCGCAAGTGGCTTGCCGACATCTTTTGTACTTACGATGTGAGATAGATCAAGAATTTCTTTTTCGTATTTCTTCGGAAACATTTCACCAAGGCCAATCTCCTCACTCGCACAAATCATGCCTGAGCTTTCAACGCCACGAATCTTTGCTTTTGTGAGGATAATAGGCTCCCCTTCTCCATGCCAACGCACTGAAGCACCAAGTTTTCCCATCGCAACGAACATACCTTCTCGCACATTACTACCACCACACACGACTTGCAATGTTTCATTACCAATATCTACCTTGCACACATTCAGTGTGTCGGCATTGTCATGTTTTGTGACGTCAACAATTTTTCCAACCACAACATTGTCAAGAAATCTCGCTTCGTCGATGATATCTTCTACTTCCACCACATGCATCGTTAAATCAATGCCAAGTTGCTGCGGAGTTATTTTTTTTGGAATCGTTGTGAATTGTGAGAGCCAATTTTTTGAAACTAACATAACTATGTTCTAATTGTTGAAATTGTTCTACATGTTCAAATTGAACAATGGCAACGTATTATTTTTTATTGAGTAAGTATTTTTCTCATCCGATAAGTTTAAAATATAATTCTTTCATTGCGGGTTCTATTTTTTCGTATGTTGATTCTTCAATGTACTCGAGATCTATAGAACATTGTAATCCGGCATGGACTTCTATAAGCGAGCCAATTGAAGTACGAACAAACCTTGCGAAATCTTTTGATGTTTTTCTTCCGCTACCTTCTGCAATATTGAGTAGCACAGATACCACTGCTCGACGTACCTGACTTATCAATCCATATCGTTCTTCATCTGGAAATCGTGAGGATATTCGATACACATCTTTGATCAAGCTCCTAGAAATCTTTGCAACATCCAATTGTTCATATCCAAATGTCATAGGCCTACTTCATATTGAACAATTTCAACACCTCCAACAATTAGAACTGCTGTAAAAATCGAAGATCTCCTGACTGAAAATGTCGAATATCTTCGATGCCATACTTTTGCATCACGAGCCTCATACTGCCGAGCCCAAACGCAAAACCAGAATACACATCTGGATCAATGCCTCCAGCAATCAATACTTCCGGATGCACGAGGCCACAAGGAATCATCTCCACCCATCCACTGTGTTTACAAGCACCACAACCAGCGCCATCACAAACTTGGCAACGCATATCGAGTTCAAAGCCTGGTTCAACAAATGGGAAGAAGCCGGGACGCAAACGAACTTCGACATCCCGTTTGAGAATCCCCGAAAGCAATCCTTTCATAACACCGATAAGATCTGCAATAGAAATATCTGTATCAATAACAAGTCCTTCTAGTTGTGCAAACGTATGTTCATGACTACCATCCGTTGCTTCATTTCGAAAAACACGTCCAGGCACAACCGCACGCAGTGGTGCTCCATGTTCTCGCATTGCACGAACCTGGACTGGGGACGTATGTGTACGCATCACCCATTCTGGATGATCTTTGATAAAAAACGTATCCTGACTATCTCGTGCGGGATGAGAAAGTGGAATATGTAATGCTTCAAAATTAAAATAATCACTTTCAAGTTCAGGTCCATCGAGTACCATAAATCCCATGGATCGAAATAATTCCGATAGTTCCATTTCTACTTGTGCCATCGGATGAATATGCCCATGTTCTTCTTTTGGAAGCTGTGGCTGCGTCACGTCGATTGATTCTGTTTCAACTATCTTTTTCATTTCTTCTCGCTGAAGCAATGCACGTTTGTCTTCAAGTTCAGTCGCAATCTTTGTACGCACAGTATTCATCAGCTCACCAATTGTTTTTTTCTGATCATTTGCAACATCTTTCATTTGCTTTGCGAGTGTTGTGAATGCGCCCATTTTTCTTCCAAAGATTGTTTGTTCCAATTCTTCAAGCTGCAACAAACTCGACGCATGTTTCAGTTGAGCTTCAAATTCTTTTTTAAGTGATGAGAGTTGTTCTTTCATAGACAGTACTAAAATAGATTTGTGATATCTCGCCATGTCACAACCACAATCAAAATCATAAGCAAGAGAAACCCAATCGTATGTGCCGTTTGTTCGTATTTCATCGGCACAGGCTTCTTGAAGAGTCTCTCATATACTACAAAAAAAAGGCGTCCGCCGTCCAACGCTGGGATTGGCAAGATATTGATAACGGCAAGTGATAAGGACAACATCGCGACAATATTGATAAGATACGACATACCGAGTCTCGCACTTTCACCTACAACAACGGCAATGCCAACAGGACCAGCAACACTAAATGCCAACCCTTGTCCCGTAACAAGTCCCTTTATCAAAAAGAAAAATGTAAGAAAAATATTTACAACACCAAACAACGCTGCCAAAATTCCTTTCCAAATTGCAATATACCATGGATATCTGACAATCCCTGCGTCTGCAAGAATAATTCCAAGTCGTGGCGTCGCATCTTCATCTGAAAGTTGTGCAGGTGTGAGTGTCAGTGTTACGATGTCTTCTCCACGTTTTACCTCCAGTATGGCTTCTTCTGTCGGGTGCGCTTCTACATATGTCACAAGATCACTACTCGTAATCAGCGGTGTACCACTAATAGAAAGAAGAATATCACCATACTTCACGCCAGCGCTGTCTGCAGGGGAACCATTCTCTACTTGTTGTGCGGTGACTGCAGGCTCTTCTACGACAATTGCTCGTGGATCTGACAACACATCTTTGTCAGCAGGAAGCCCAATAGTAAACCCTGCAGAAAGTAATACAGCCGCCAAAAACACGTTCATCGTCACGCCAGCAATCAACACACTCCCCTTCTTCCAAAATGGTTTTGACCCAAAACTATCTGATTCCTGAGCAAGTTCACCATTTTCTCCTTTTATTTTGACAAATCCACCAAGTGGTAACCAATTGAGTGAGTAAACAGTCGCTGGAAATTCATCCGGACTTTCTCGATCTTCCCCACCGACGGTTTCTTTCAACGTATTCTTCCCTTTTCCATTTACAAACACAAATTTCCCAGTCTTTGGATCTTTGTACCACCCAAACGCTCGTGGGGGAAATCCAAAACCAAATTCATAGACTTTTATACCACTCTTTCGTGCCACAAAAAAATGACCCCATTCATGCACGAGGACGAGAAGGGCGAGGATACCAACAAAAAGGATAAGGGTAAACATAACTACTAAAATAAACCAGACAACGCACATTATTCAGAACGCGCGATAGCAATGGCAAGACCAAGAATAATAAAAATACTAATAATGATGCTTAGAAGAATCATATATTGACGAAATGCTCATAAAAGAGCTAAAATGATGGTATCATTATCACATAGCTCACAATTTAATTCAAGTGTAACTACACAAACATATGACAGGACTTTGGATCCTCATTGCCGTTGTCGTGGTCGTAGCCCTCTGGCTGGTCGCCGTCTACAATGGCCTCATCAAACTGCGTAACAGAACACAAGAAGCATGGAGTGATATCGACGTACAGCTCAAGCGTCGTCATGATCTCATCCCAAACCTCGTGAACAGTGTCAAAGGATACATGACTCACGAACGTGAACTCCTCGAAAATATTACCAAAGCTCGATCTCAAGCAATGGACGCACAAAAATCTGGTGACACTGCAGCTATGGCTTCCGCAGAAGGAGCACTCGGTGGCATGCTCGGCAAATTGCAAATAGCTGTCGAAGCATATCCAGATTTGAAAGCAAACCAAAATGTTGCTCAGCTGATGGACGAACTTTCTGATACAGAAAACAAAATCCAAGCATCACGCAGATTTTACAACGGACAAACAAGAGACTTCAATACAAAACTCGAAAGCTTCCCTACCAATATGGTTGGCAATATGCTCCACTTCAAGAAATTTGATTTCTTTGAAATTGAAGATGCAGCTGAACGAGAGAACGTAAAAGTAGAACTCTAATTCCAATAGTATACAGATGATACGGATTGAGTGTTCGACGCTCAATCCGTTCAATTCGTATGTTATTTTTTATATGTTATGTACAATCAAATTGAAGCAAACAAACGAAAAACAAGATTCCTCATGTTGATTTTCTTCTGTGTCGTCATCGGCATCGGATATATTTTCAACTTCCTCGGCTATGGCTATGGTGCCGTTGTCTTTGCATTTATCATCTCCATGTTCATGACATGGCTGTCTTACTTTTATGGTGATGCGATCGCACTAAAATCAGCAGGTGCAAAAGAAATTACAAAAGAAGACAACCCGTATGTATATCGCATGGTAGAAAATCTCACTATTACGGCTGGCATGCCAATGCCTCGTGTACATATCATCAACTCCCCAGCAATGAACGCCTTTGCAACAGGACGAGATCCAGAGCATGCATCGATTGCATTCACCACAGGTATTATTGAGGCACTCGAAAACGAAGAACTCGAAGGTGTTGTAGCCCATGAACTTTCTCATGTGCAAAATCTTGATATCCGTGTCATGACCGTGGTGATTGTCCTTGTCGGAACAATCAGTCTTCTCTCAAATATGTTTTTCCGCATGAGCCTCTTTGGTGGGAGCAGCAGAAATTCTGATAGTAAAGGAAGTGCTGGAGGAATTCTGGCTATTGTAGGCATTGTCCTTATGATCCTCTCCCCTATCATTGCCGAACTTATCAAACTCGCGGTCTCACGAAAACGTGAATATCTCGCAGATGCGTCAGGTTCACTCCTTACCAGATATCCAGAAGGACTTGCACGAGCACTCGAAAAAATTAGTGCATCAGACGTGCCACTCGCAACAGCAAATGCTGCGACCGCACATCTCTTTATTTCAAATCCGTTTAAGGGTAAGCGTGTCTCAAATCTTTTCTCCACCCATCCTCCTATTGAAGATCGCATCAAACAGTTAAGGAGCATGGCATAATCCTATGTCAGATATTCCAGAACAAGCAAAAAAAGTCTTCTCTGGTGTTATTTTTGATGTGTATCAATGGGAGCAAGAATTGTATGATGGATCGAAAGCAACGTTTGAACGGCTCACACGTCCGGCAACACTGCAAGTCATTGCCGAAGTGGATGGCAGGATTGCCATGTCAGACGAAGAACAACCGGCAAAAGGAAGATTTCTTTCTCTCCTCGGCGGACGCCAAGAACCAAACGAAGATCCACTCGAAGGAGCAAAGCGTGAATTGCTCGAAGAATCAGGACTTGTCAGTGATGAATGGGAACTCTGGCAGACGGCCGAACCATATAATAAAGTGGTCTGGACCATCTATATTTATATTGCTCGTCATTGTAAAAAAGTCGAACACCCAAAGCATGATGCAGGAGAAAAAATTACCGTGAAGACGTACAACTTTGATGAGTTTATTGAAGCCACACTGTCAAAAGAATTTTGTGGACACGAAGTAGTCGAGCAAATCCTCCGTATGAAACTTGATCCTCCCAAACTAGAGGCATTTAGAAAAAAAATTCTTGGATAAAACACATAAAATTCATAGATACCTCATCAACATCCTATCCACATCGTAACATTGACAAATACGAAGAGCAGTGCTATTATGCACTGCTTTGTCATCAACCAAACAAAGCAAGGAGCGAGGAGGAGGTACGCCGTGGGTAACACCATGGACAAAGAGAAGGTCGGTGAAGCGGCGAGGAAGCTGGTAGATGCCGTGTACACCGTGAACAAGGCGTGTGTGATGGGCAGGACCGCCTCGACTGGCGAACTGCTTAACCACGAGCCGATCCGTACCCTTCTGGCAGAATTCAGGGTCATCTCGAAGACCCTGAATGACCTGAGTGATGCGGAGGTCTACCGTGACGCTCAGCAGATCGCCGCCAAAAACCTGAAGGCGGCGGCATTCCGCCAGAAGAAAATCTAGACCATAATCCCCATACGAATCAACGTGTATCACACAACGATCGTATGGGGATTTACTTTTTTATACGATCTCCGTCATGGCATTGTATAAGTCCACCGCCCATGCAGTGATCTGCTTCCGATCTTGTAAATCAACATGTGACGGAACAAGGACCTTCCCTGGAAAATCGACACGCTGCACATGTAACACCTCCTGATCTAATTCCTCTTGTTCATCTTCCCATTCTTCTTTGCGATTCTCTGACATTTCTCCAAAGGTTGTACTAAGAAATCTTGTTGCTGCGTGCAAGCTTGCAATCAACGCGTTGTGAGCATTTCTCCGCAGATCATCCAAATCAGCGATTCTTTCTGCGATATCTCTTCCTGAAAGACCACGAAATTGTAACATCTTTATATGCCTCTCCATGGCATTGATTCTCTCTACATAGTCTTGGAGATCATCCAAAACACGTGAAATCAACGTTTCAGCCTGATTTTTTGAAATTTGAAGCAACGCCCGCTGTCTAGGATCTTCCTCATATTCTTGTTCCAACTTCAATGCCTGTAACAACTGCACTACTTCCTTTACCTGTGACAATACAGGACTTTCCTTCTTTGTTCTTTCTAACGCAGCATGTAACTTCTCAAGCACCGGTTTTACATTTCCCATTTCGCCAAAAGGCTGATATTGTTGAATTGAATCAAGTGTACTCATACAATTGAAGATGCAAAAAAAAAATTACTGTCTAATAATACGTTGAACTTCCCCCACCTTCTCTTTCATAACGATATCATCATTCGCCTCCACATTCAACCGCACCACATTTTCCGTATTACTCGAACGAACATTGAACCACCACTCACCGAGATCAAAACTCACACCATCAAACTTTTGCGTGACGTGATCACCATATTTTTCTTTGAGTCGTGTAAATACGGCAGCTTTATCTTGCACTTCAAAATTGATTTCTCCTGAATGTGCATACTTCATCAACGGTTTTATATATTCACGAACAGTCTTGCCACTTTCTGAAATAACACGTAAAAATTGCAACACAATAATCGCAGGCATTTCAAAAAAACCAAAATCTGCTTTGATAAAAAAATGTCCAGAAGATTCCCCTGAAAAAATCGCATTACGTTTTTTTGATTCTTCTTTGATAAGTGAATGCCCAACTTTTGTCAAAAAAGGCTTGCCACCCGCTTTGAGAATCATGTCTTCTGTAATTTTTCCTGGACGGACATCGTAGCCAACAGCGCCACCTGGGTGATCTTTCAAATACACTTGCGCCAAGATACCACGAACAATCGATGGCTCAACGGTCTGCCCTGTGTTGTCGATAAAGAACACACGATCCGAATCTCCATCGAGCGCGATGCCAAGGTCTGCTCCCGTCTCACGCACGCGTGTCTGAATATCTTTATTATTTGCATCAATAAGAGGATTGGCATCGTGATTTGGAAAATTTCCATCCAGTTCAAAATACATACGGTCAAGCTCACATGGCAGATGCTTAAACAGCTCATCCATGACGAGTGCACCCATACCATTGGCGTTGTCAACCACGACGTTGCATGGCTTAATCTTAGAAACATCCACTTGTGACAAAGCGTATGCCACTTCTTCCTCAACCACACCGTCTCGTGTTGTCACTGTTCCTGTTTTTTCAACATGTGAAAATTCCCCTTTTTCTACCATGTCTCGAATCTCCATAATGCCACTTTCTCCACTAATAGGCCCTGCACCAGGACGAACCATTTTAAATCCATTATACTGTCCAGGATTGTGTGAGGCTGTGATTTGGATACCACCGTCATAGCCATACTTTGCAACACCAAAATAAAATGTTGGTGTTGAAGCAAGACCAATATCGACGACGTTTATCCCCTGTTCTGTGAGTCCACGAATCACTTCAGCTTTTAAAGGATTAGAAGAAGTTCTCATGTCCTGACATACCACCAGCATCAAATCATCTTTGCCTTGATCTTTTTTCATGAATTCAGCAAACGCACGACCAATGTCATATGCGAGTACTTCAGTCACTTCACTGCCATAGATACCACGGATATCGTATGCTTTAAAAATGTGAGATGGAAACATAATTATATATCAATAATATTCATTGCGAAACGCTCTTCGCTAGTATATACTATGGGAAACACCGATTAAATGCAATATGATGTCTTTATGAATCCAGATATTCTTCTTGATAGACTTTCTTCTCACCTCAAAAATGCCGTGGCACGAGCTATTTCTTTGGCTGCAACACTCGGACATGGACATGTAGCACCTATCCACCTTCTCGTGGCTATCAGTGAAGAAAAAGGTAGCATGGGAGAAGGATTGCTACGATCTGATCAAATTGATCCAGCATATATCGAAACATATCTCAGCGCACTCAAAGATATGCGAGTGGACGAAGAAATACCTTCAGACACAGTAACACTCCCAAGTCTCGATACACAAGCACGTCGTGCACTAGAAAAAGCCATGCTCATGGCCTACGAATTTAATGCACAGTATGTTGGGACAGAACACCTTTTGTTTGCAATCATTGATCTCGATGATGAGCATGTGTTGCGCATACTCGAAGTATGGAAGATGGACCCAGACGATCTCCAAGATCATGTGCAGCACGTAATTGAAAACACAAGTCAATTTCCCATGGTCGAAGATATGACAGAAGTGATGGACCATCTCAGCGAACATATGGAAGACATTCCTCCTATGACCCCACCAAAACAAGGGCTTCCAAAAAAAACACGCCATAACATGCCAGAAAAAAATAGTCCGCTTGATTTATTTACCACAGACCTAACATCAAAAGAATCACAAGAGCGCATCGATCCTGTGATTGGTCGTGAAGAAGAAATAGAACGTGTCATTCACATTTTACTGAGACGCACAAAAAATAATCCTGTCTTGATTGGAGAGCCAGGTGTAGGAAAAACAGCGATCGTCGAAGGACTCGCAAAGCGTATCGTCGAAGGAGACGTACCGGACGTTCTCAAGAAAAAACGGATTCTCTCTCTCGATATGAGTTTGCTTGTAGCAGGAACGATTTATCGTGGAGAATTTGAAGGACGACTCAAATCACTGATAGACGAAGTACAAGCTGATTCTCGTATTATTTTATTTATTGACGAATTGCACAATATTATTGGTGCAGGATCAAACCAAGGCACTATGGACGCAGCAAATATTTTGAAACCTGCACTTGCCCGAGGACAACTCCGCTGTATTGGTGCGACGACACTTGATGAATACAAAAAATATATCAGCACCGATCCAGCACTCGAACGCCGCTTTCAATCCATTACCGTCGAGGAACCGTCAGTCGAAGATACACTGCACATTCTTGAAGGTATCAAAAAATATTACGAACGCTACCATCGAGTCACCTTGCCACAAAAAACACTCCAGGCAGCAGTAACACTCAGTAGTCGGTATATTCACGACAATTTTCTTCCAGACAAAGCCATTGACCTCATCGACGAAGCTGCAGCATCGGTCCATGCAAAAGAACCATCACATCCACTCGAACAAAAACGTGACAAACTCGAAATAACACTCATCGAATGTCGCAAAACAAAAGAACAAGCTATTTTGCAAGAAAAATTTGATACAGCGATGGACATAAAAAAAGAAGAAGAAAAATTGCAAAAAAAACTTGAAGCACTCGACAAAGAACTCGCTCAAAAAGATGATCGACCAAAAAAACGTGTGACAGAAGCACATATTGCACACGTCGTCGCACGCAAATTGCACACCAAACCTGAAATGCTTCTGACAGATAGTCATATCCGCCTCGATGCAATACAAAAAGATTTGAAAACATCAGTCTTTGGCCAAGATGAAAGTATTGATACAGTCATGGATACTCTGAGGCGTGCGGAGCTCGGGATAAAACGCATCGGTCGCCCGCATGCGTCATTTCTCTTTGCAGGACCGAGTGGTGTCGGCAAAACAAAACTTGCAAAAGAACTTGCTCAAAAACTATACCTCACAGACAAAGCACTCATCCGTCTCGACATGAGTGAATTTGCCGAACAACATGGTATCAGCAAACTCCTCGGCTCCCCTGCCGGATATGTGGGCCACAATGAACGAAACAGATTTCTCGATGATATTCGCAGACGTCCATATGCAGTTATTCTGTTTGACGAAATTGATAAAGCACATCCCGATGTCATTCGCCTCTTGCTCCAGATACTCGACGAAGGATCACTGACCGACAGTAGTGGAAAAAAAATTTCATTTGAGCACTCCACCATTATTCTCACATCAAACCTCGGGGCATCCATGTTTCACAAAGGAAGCTTTGGTTTTGAGACAAAATCAGAAACGAAAACACTCACCACAGAAACCAAAAAATCTATCGTGTCTCATATAAAACAAGAACTCGGCGCAGAACTCGTAGGACGCCTTGATGCCGTTTGCCTGTTCTCTCCCCTCACAACAAAAACACTGGCAGACATTATTTCATCACATGCAGAAAGGATGATGGCACAACTCGCAAAAAAACATGCACTCACGATCACCCTTGGAAAAGAAAGTGTCGAAGCTCTCATCAAAGAAGCATACACTGCCGATACTGGCGTTCGTATGGTAGAATATACCGTAGAGCGTGTACTGGGGTCGTTGATTGCAGATGTATTGAAAAAGAAAAAACGAAAAAAAACGTATATTGTTTCTATCAAAAAAGGCACATACGTATTATCATAGAGTATTGTGAGACAGGCAATAAACGAAAACTACAGCTCATTCAACAAATCCAAAAGAAAGGATTATCTTAATTCATCGAGAGGTAATAGAACATCACGCATGCCCTCATTGTCACCGACAGATGACAACCCTCTGGCGACATATGATCCAGAGGGAAATCAAGATCAAGAAGGCAATACTATACCTACCCAACAAGCAACACTTGGGCAAGGACAAACGGCGACGTCTCCTGAACAAGCACAAGCTCTTCAAAAAGAAATACATGGACTGGATAAACCGACAGACGGGAATACTGATACTTCCAAAGAAAACGGAAACGATACAGCAGAAAATCAAGAACAACAAAAAAAAGAAAAACCAATCAAACAACGAGGGTTGGCAACTCGACTGTTAAATACAGCTATCCGCAATAAAGGGCAAATACAAAAACTCCGCCAAGAAAATGCCAACCTCAGAAACAATGATCTCAAAAAAAAACAAGATGAACTCGATAAAGTGCGAGAACAAATGAAACCAATAGAATCAAAAATACATCAATTAAAATTACAACGAACGGCACTTATTATCTGGGCATCAGTCCTCACTATTATCGCACTACTGCTCGCAATTACTATCATTCTCATTCCGATTGTTACATTTCCATTGCTGGGTATTGCAGGAAACATGATATCACTCATCGTGCAAAGAACAGTAAAAATAAAACTTGAGGAAGAGAAGATAAAAGGACCAAAAGAGAAAGAAGAGAAATTGGTAAAAGATAAAGAAGATATTACAAATCAAATACGAAAAAACGTTCGACAAATTCAAATGCTCACTAATCAACGCCTCCTATCTAGTGGGAAAAAAACGGTACCTGCTACATAATATATGATCATTATGGACAAAAAACGTATCCTCTATATAGCACTTTTTATCCTTATCGCCATTGGATTTGCATTTGCGTTGTATTACGTTTTTTTTGCTCCCAAAAAAGATACAGCACAACAAATAGGTACAGGGCAAACAACAACAGGACAATTTCCAAACGCAGGTGATGGACAACCCGTACAAACAACTGGCGGTGGCACAGGGACACTTCCGGGGAGTGGTACAGTAAGCAGTCCAACTGGAAGCAACGGACAAACAGGAGCAACAGCTGCCACACCTATTGTGTCACGAGTAGTAGATACGCCAGTACATAGTACAAGTCCAGACGGCGCAGGTGGTTCAAAATATTACAATGTCATTGATGGAAAATTTTATCGTATCAATGAACATGGAGACATCGAAGCGCTCAGCGATAATACATTTTACAATGTCTCTAACGTCACGTGGTCTCCAGCACGAGAAGAAGCTATTGTAGAATATCCTGACGGCGCAAATATTTATTATAATTTTGATACAGAAACACAAGTCACCCTTCCCTCTCATTGGCAGGATTTTAGTTTCGACAAAACAGGCAACGATATCGCAGCAAAAAGTATTGGCTTTTCAGAAGAAAATCGATGGCTTATTGTTTCAGACCCGCAAGGAAACAATGTCACTCCTATAGAATCGCTCGGTCAAAATGCAGACAAAGTCATTGTCGACTGGTCACCAAGAGGTGATGTAATTGCTCTCTCTCGTACAGGAGAAGCTATCTCAGCAGATAGACAAGAAATTCTTCTACTCGGACAACATGGTGAAAATTTCAAATCTTTGGTTGTTGAAGGAAGAGGCCTCGAAACACAATGGTCCCCCACAGGAGACACATTGCTCCACAGTGTTTACAGTGCACGAAATGGGTATATTCCAGAACTCTGGATTGTCGGTGCCTCAGGAGACACCATAGGCGCGGGAAGAAAACTTCTCGGCGTGAACACATGGGCAGACAAATGTACATTTGCCGATAGTAGATATGTCTATTGCGGTGTCCCAAAAACTATTGAAACAGGAACAGGATTTGTTCCAGAATTGGCAGACAAAACACCAGACAATATTGTTCGCATAGACACACAGACAGGACTCAAACAACCGATAGAAACAGATGGTGTCCATACGGTGAATGATATCTTTGTAAGCGAAAACGGCAATACACTTTATTTTACCGACAAAACACAGTCAGGACTCTTTAGTGTTCCACTCTAACCCTATGATACAATCTCGACACATTTTTCTTGGCGTTCTCCCTGCACTCCTTTTGGTGGTAGGTATTTTTTCTTTTAGATTTTTGCAATACAATGCTCTTTTTGGAAACAACACAAATACAACACAAACAGCCACTCTCGATCTCATACCTATTCTTCCAGATGATCCTATTATAGGATCCCCTAGTGCGCCACATACGATCGTGGTTTTTGAAGATTTGGCATGTACGGGCTGTCGTGCCCAAGATGCAATATTGAATGATCTCGACACAAAACATCCAGGCAAAATAAAAATTATATGGAAAGGACTTCCCGTGATCCCTTTTCCATACACCAGTGGACCAGCACATGAATATGCTTTTTGCGCAAACAAACAAGGAAAATTTGAAACATTCAAAGACTTTGCATTTGCAAACTATGACAATCTCTCTCAAACAACGATTACTACAATTGTAAAAGAAATACATCTTGATGAAGACAAACTCAATGCCTGTCTCAACTCTGGCGAAGCTACAACATATATCGACAAGATTCGAACCTTGGCAGAATTGCTTCATATCCAGAGCGTGCCAACGGTCTTCCTTGAAAACGAACAAATAATTACTCCGACATCTGTCGATGAATGGGAGGTAGTGCTTGGATTATGATGAAAATACAAAAATTATTTTTATATTTTTTTAGTATAATAGTTCTTCCACTTACTAGTATTTTTTTTGTATTAATACCCCACGAAAGTTTTGCTGCGGGAACATTGGGCATAGGCGAACAATGTACTGATAATTCAGTATGCCTTACAGATGTATGCGAAGAGAGCGATATCGATCAAAAAAAATATTGTGTGTGTAATGCTGGTGCTACAAAAGACACGGAAGGCGCTCAACAATGCGTACAAAAATATGCAACACAAGGACAAGTTGCTACAAAGTGGGAATGTAATAATGGCATTAATGCATCTGGCAACTTGAATTATTGTCAATATGACGGGCAAGTATTATCTAAGTTTCCAGGCCCAACAAAATCAAGCAGTGGATTAGATATTCTTACCGACACTTCTGCCGCGATACAATTAAATTCTGCGGAACTAAATAAGCTCCTCAAAAAACCAAGCCTCAGGATCAACATTCCAGGAGTATCATTTACCGACCCGAGTGCACTTCCGATACGAACAGAAGGAAATAACACGTATATTTATTTTCCTTATATCGGTGAGTATATAGCACCCGTATACAAATACGGAGTGATTGCGATTGCAGTCATTGCGATGATCATGATCATCAACGCAGGATTTACATGGATTCTTTCTGGCGGAAACTCAGAGGGCATCAGCAAGGCTCAAAAAGGAATTGTGCAGGCAATCATCGGCCTGCTCATTGCGATAACATCATATGCGCTCCTCTATCTCATCAATCCAGAATTGGTAAATTTCCGCAGCTTGCGAGTGCTGGTGGTATCACAGGAACAAATAGAGGAAATACATGAAGTAGATCATGCCATTGCCAATCTTCCAATTGATTCACATACTACCGAAGTGCCAACAGATATCAATCAAATCACTGCTCAAGAATTCAAAAAGGATACAATCAACGACATTTCTGTTAATGGATGGACACTGTGGGAAGGCATCAATGAAGAACAAAAAAAAGAGATCCTTCCATTTTTATTTAAAAATATAGCCCAATGTCCTGTTTCAGAAGATATCATTAAAATACCTATACAAGAATGGAATTTGGGTTCATTTAAATTGAGCAAAAATGTTATTCCAGGATTACAAGCTGCCGTCGATACAGCAAAAAAATATGGCTTTGAGATACGACTCTCCAGTGGATATCGTCCTATTGATCAAGAAACACAATTATGGAATACAGGACTTATTGCAAGATACACCCAAGGTGTGAAAGATTGGTTTGATCAAAACAGAGCATTTATTGCGTTCCCTGCATGCCAAGCACCTCATACTTCAGGAGGATCAATTGACATGTATCTTATGAAAAATGGGAAAAAAGTCACACCAAAAGAACCACTCATGAAAACCATAGACCAATATACCAATCAATACTTTTCGTCTGCTGAACCTTATGTCCTTGTCATGGAACAAATGATGCATGAAGCTGGATGGGTACGATATTGTCAGGAATCATGGCATTTTGAATATGGTGCTACAATGCGATACAGCAAATGGACTAACAAAGAAGCAAGGTGCGTTGATGCATGGAACAACTGGGAAGTCTCTGTCCCCGATAATGTGAAAGCAAAAGCGAACGCACTCACAAAAGTACCGATATTTCAATAATGAAAAAGAAACGTCGGTATTTGACCGACGTTTCTTTTTCTGCGTACAATACGTCTATTATGGCAAGCAATACACAGATAGTCTTCACATGCACCAACTGTGACGCCCAATTTCAAAAATGGAATGGGCGTCCCGTCACACTTTAGAACAACATTTCTTTTATGGCTGAAAAAAATACAACAATTTTTTTGTGCACAAATTGTGATGCACAATTTCAAAAGTGGGCGGGCAGGTGTCTCGAATGTGGCAAATGGGGCACGATTGAAAAATCAATAAAACAAGAAGATAAAAAAAAAACGCATCAACAAGACCTTCCTGTTGCAAAGACCACATCACTTGCGGATATAAAAGGGAAAAACATCGTCAGGGCACAAACACAGATAAGTGAACTCGATCGCGTCCTCGGCGGGGGCATCGTCCCAGGCAGTCTCACCCTGCTCGGTGGTGAGCCAGGCATAGGAAAATCCACACTCGCACTTCAGCTCGCCACCAGTGTAAAAAATACACTGTACTTTTCTGGAGAAGAATCTATCGAACAAATAAAAATGAGAGCAGACCGACTATCCGTACATCAGGAGTATCCGTTATCCGTAAGTTTATCAAATGAAACGAACATTGATATTATTTCGAGTACCATAAAAAAAACAAAACCGAACCTCGTCATCGTCGACTCTATGCAAACGATGTGGAATGCGGACGCGACAGGAGAAGCTGGCAGTGTGTCACAAATCCGCGCATGCACCGTCACGCTCCTCGATGCAGCAAAATCAAGCGGTGTTCCAGTCGTCCTGATTGGACACGTGACAAAAGATGGTACTGTCGCAGGTCCAAAAACACTCGAACATCTTGTCGATACGGTTCTCTATCTCGAAGGAGATCGCTATCACGTGTATAGAATTCTTCGTACTGTCAAAAATAGATTTGGCTCTACGGATGAAGTTGGCATTTTTGAAATGAAAAGCGATGGACTCTTTGGTGTTGCAAATCCATCAGCTGCATTTCTGGCTGAACGTGGCGACGATATGCCAGGCAGTATTATCACGTGCCTCATGGAAGGCACACGACCACTGCTCGTAGAAATTCAGGCGCTCGTCAATAAAACAAGTTTTGGCTATCCAGTTCGGAAAGCAAGTGGATTTGATATCAATCGTCTTCATGTTCTTGTTGCAGTACTACAAAAACGTGCAGGCCTCGATCTCGGACAATACGATATTCATCTCAATGTCGTCGGCGGTGTAAAAGCAAGCGAGCCTGCCGTAGATCTCGCCGTCTGTCTCGCGATTGCCAGTAGTTTCAAAGAAAAAGCTGGTGGCAAAGATCTCGTGGTGTTTGGAGAAGTCGGTCTTGGTGGCGAAGTCCGTTCTGTGAGTTTTCTTGAAAAAAGAATAAAAGAATCTGTGGCACTGGGGATGACACGTGTCATCACTGCAGCGAGCAAAGCAGTACCACATGTACAAGGTATGAGTGTGCTCCAAGTAAAAAATATTGAGGAATTGATTGCAAAGACATAAATAAAACACATTAAAAAAAACACCCCGCATACACGGAGTGTTTTTAATTGTATATACAACCACTCGATTCAGGAATTCACCTGACTTTGATTTCAATGCTTGTCCTCCGTAGCTTTAGCGAAGGAGGGTTGAAACCACAATGAGGTGCGAGTGGTTATATATGTGCATCTCAGAAGGAGAAGGCCGCGGACGAGTACGCGGCCTTCTCCTCGCCAGGCGGTGGTCGACGCAGAAGTGCTACTTAAGAAGCTGATCGATCAGCCGGAGGGACTCTGAATCGAGACCGTGCTGGATGCCGCTGAGCGCGACCCAGCTACCACCCTCGGCGTTCCCCGTCTCGAGCGAAGTGCGGACCTTGAACTGTCCGCCCTTGACCGCGACGACATGGGCGCGCACTTGGTCAGTATGATTGCCCGTGTGGTCCCGGTGGTACACAGGGAGGGGCTGATCGAACAGGATCTCCTTGTGCTTGGGGCGATCCTTCATGGCACGAACTCGCGTCGAAGTGTAGAAAGTGCTCACTTGGGTTCCTTCCTGATGCAGTTGTGTCTCCCCTTCCTTCAACCACCTGGCTGAGATGAAAGAGACAACCAACGATGTGCCCAAAATACAACAAAAAATGCTTTTTGTAAAGCATTTCATGTGTACAAAGTAAATTTTCCTTAAAAACTCCGATCTATTCCAGATGTACCTCTCTCTCCCACTCCTCCACTTTCTCCTTCAACGATCTATATTTCTTGAAATCAATGCCTCGCGCAACATCACGCGCAAGCTTGATTAGCTCTCCATCTTGCATGGTAGCAAACTTCAGCTCATTCATCCCGCTCTGCATCTTGCCATAGACTTCCCCTGGCCCACGCATCTCGAGATCATATTCAGCGACTGTAAACCCATCTGTTGTTTTGGAAAAAAATGACAACCGTTCTGCGACGCGACGGCTATCACTGTCGGTAAAAAGAAAACAATACGACTGATACTCACTTCGCCCAACACGCCCACGAAACTGATGCAATTGCGCAAGCCCAAAATTTTCTGCGCCTTCTATCATCATCACACTCGCGTTTGGAATATTTACACCAACTTCAACAACAGACGTAGAAACCAAAATGTCGATCTCATCATCTGAAAACTGTTTCATCACATCGTCTTTCTCCACTGCTTTCAACTTGCCATGAATATAAGAAACTCGGAGATCTGGAAATATTTTTTTTGAAAGTTTTTCATATTCTACCAACACTGATTTTTTTTCAGAACCAGTTGTACCCTGTTCTTCTTTTTCTTCGATCAACGGACAAATAACAAACACCTGTCTACCACCTTTCACCTGTTCCCGAATAAATCCATATGCCTGTTCCCGTTTTTTTGGTTCGATAAGTGTAGTATCCACAGGTTTTCTCCCTACTGGCATTTCATTAATAATGGACAAATCCAAATCACCATACAATGTAAGAGCAAATGAGCGTGGAATTGGCGTCGCTGTCATAGAAAGAAAATGCGGCATTGTATTATTATCACCAGATTTTCCTCGAATCATTTTACGCTGTTCCACACCAAATCGATGCTGTTCATCCACAATCACAAGCCCAAGATTGTTGAATAACACATCGGCAGTTAGGAGTGCATGTGTCCCAATCACAATCTGTGCATCACCATTTTTTACAAATGATACTGCAGCCTCCCTCCGTTTTTTCTTCGAAGTCTCCTCAATCTCTAATCTCCAATCTCTCACTTCTGAACCTGTTATCAAAAGCATTTTTGTTTCGGGAAGAAGCTGTTGAAATGATACAAAATGCTGTTTTGCCAATATTTCCGTCGGCGCCATGATCGCTACCTGAAATCCAGCATGTATAGCATCGAGTGTTGCCATTGCAGCCACGACTGTTTTTCCAGAACCAACATCTCCTTCAAGAAGTCTATTCATGGGTTCTGTTTTTTCTATATCTTTCAAAATTTCCCACGCAGCAATCTTTTGTGCTTTGGTGAGAGTAAATGACAGCCCATCAACAAACGTTTTGATCACATCTTCTGCAAAGGGAATCTCAACCGCCGTTTCTCGTTTCACTTCCTGTCGTATCATTTCAGCTCTGAGTTGCAATAAAAACAATTCATCAAACTTCAACCGTCTCTCGGCATGTTTTAAACTATCCATATCTTCTGGAAAATGGATATGAGAAAGTGCCTCATGGAGTGGCATAACGTCTGCTCTGTCTTGAATATCTTCAGGAAGCCACTCTTTCAATTCTGTTGCAACCGGCATGATTTGTTTTATCAACATTCGCAATTGCTTTTGAGTGATTCCTATGGTCAATGAATATATCGGAACAATACGCGCTGTATTCAGCATTTCAATGTCGCCCCCCTCTTGCTTTTTTACTTTTTCATATGTAGGACCAACCATCTGCAATCCGAACATGTCATCTTTTACTTTCCCAGAAAGAAATACGTGGTCACCCACATGCAGACTTTTTGCAATAAATGGCTGTCCAAACCACACCACTCGCATCTGTGCATGTCCGTCTGAGATAACAGCTTCTGTAATCATCGTCCGTTTTCGAGAACTTCTCTTATTTGCAATCAATTCGATGATTCCTTGCACAGTCGTTTCTTGTCCATCTCGAAGTTGTGCAATTCCAGCTACTTCACTAAAGTCTTCGTATCGAAATGGGAAGTAAAATAATAGATCACGAGCTGTTTTTATCCCAAGCCGAAGCAAACGCTTTTCAAGCGCCTGTCCTACTTTATTGAGATGAATAATAGGGGTATCGAGATGCATACCAGGTATTGTAACAAAACAGCCAGGTATTGACGAATGAACTGTTTTCCCTTATACTCGTTTCGCAGAAACAGCTCTCGTCGTTCAACGGATAGGACATTGGTTTGCGGAACCAAAAATCTAAGTTCGATTCTTAGCGGGAGCACACTAATTCTCTCTATGTTCAAAAAAATTGCCATCATTGGTGCCGGCAACATGGGAACAATTCTCGCACAGCATGCATGTGCATATTTTGTTGATAGTATAGTCACAATCTGTGACACCTCAGCAGAAAAATATCAACACCTGATCTTGACCTATTCAAATGCACAAGGGACCACATCTATCCCTGAAGCTGTGAAAGAAGCAGATGTTATTATCCTGGCAGTAAAACCTCAGCACTTTGATGACTGTGCCAAAGATATACGAAATATCTCTCTACAGTCAGTTACAATTGTTTCCATCATGGCAGGTGTCTCAACCTCATATATAAAAGAAAAAATAGATCGAGACGCTATTATACGAACAATGCCAAACACCCCCATGCAATATGGACATGGAGTCACAGGATGGCACGCAACAGCATCTGTCAATACACAAACAAAAAAAAACATTGTCAATTTTCTTAACACAGGCGGTGTCACGATATTCTGTTCAACTGAAGATGATATAAATAAAATAACTGCAGTGAGTGGCAGTGGCCCAGCGTATTTTTTTTACGCTGTGGAATGCCTTACTGAAGCAGCGATGCATCTTGGATTCTCCAGAGAAGAAGCAACGTACATCGCGAATGAGACATGTTTAGGAGCTGCGGCAGTATTGAAAGAACATGGTGATGCAACGTCATTGCGAGAAAGAGTGACATCAAAAGGAGGAACAACAGAAGCAGCGCTTACATATATGAAAGAAAAAGAGATGTCTCACATCTGGACGGAAGCCGTAAAAAAAGCATATACGCGAGCACAGGAATTATCTGAATGAATTACCCCGCAGCAAGCTGACGGGGTCTCATCACTTACATAAGTAGTTTAAGCTGCTTTTCACGATGTATCTCTTGATACGTTTTTCCTTGGTTTTTTACGTAATTCTTTATTACGGTCTCG
>Ga0210006_1000736_pt1 | contig 24461 bp, 37 predicted proteins | sample CryGey02umfilter_2_FD_185452 | JGI IMG/M metagenome (GOLD analysis project Ga0210006, IMG submission 185452) | Groundwater microbial communities from aquifer in Utah, USA - Crystal Geyser 4/10/14 0.2 um filter (SPAdes) (version 3) | ecosystem: Environmental > Aquatic > Deep subsurface >... | reverse complement strand
TCTCATTTCATCAGCATTTGGATCACTTGCCTTATGTTCTTCTTTAGTATATTTGTCTTTATTATCCAAATTCCAATATTTCATTTCATAAGCATTTGGATCAGTTGCCTTATGCTCTGCTTTAGTCATAGTTTTTAGTGATTAGGGTTTATAATTCCTCGTCATATATTTCGGCGACATCTTCTCTGGTTACACTATCGTTATCGTGTTGATTGCGATATTTATCGTCGCAATATTCACCGTTATATCCTTCACCTGTAGCCATAAATCCATCTATCCACGCTTCTCGTTTCATCTCCTTCTCACGTTGGAGGATAAATTTCGCCAACACCTGTCTTTTTGATAGATAAAGACCTGAAACTACGTCGTTTAGTATTTCTTCTAATGTCTTTTGTTTGTTAGTCATAGTATTATTTCTTATTCTTTTTTTCATAAAACTTTCTCAAATTCGTTCCCATTTATATATTAATCATTGTTTTTTTTAGATTTATTAAATTATTTGTTTTCCTTAATTATTTGTTATCATTAATCTCTTTTTCTGTATATTTATCCTCATTGTTATTATTCCACCATCTCATTCCATAAGCACTTGGTTTACCTGCTGTATGTTCTTCTTTAGTATATTTGTCTTCATTATACAAATTCCAATATTTCATTTCATAAGCATTTGGTTTACCTGCCTTATGCTCTGCTTTAGTATATTTGTCTTTATTGTGATAATTCCAACTTCTCATTTCATCAGCACTTGGCTTACCTGTCTTATGTTCTTCTTTAGTATATTTGTCTTCATTATCTTTATTCCAACTTCTCATTTCATCAGCATTTGGATCACTTGCCTTATGTTCTTCTTTAGTCATAGTTTTATTGATTAAGGTTTTTAAAATATTACAAGTCATACAATCTTCGTGCCACACTGCGCTCTCCTTGTAATCACGGTTGTGTCCCGTTACTCGGTTTATTTTTTCTTCTATCTGATTTATTAATTCTTTCTCATGTTGAGAGGAGGCTTCTTGAAAAGTTTTCTCTCCGTCAATAAAATTACATTTACTACATCGGTAATAAAAATATCCTTCCTGTGTATTCCATACCATAAAGTGATTACATTTTGTTTCACTATTTTCTTTCTCTTCTATTTTTTGTTCGTTAGTCATAGTATTGTTTGTTAATTGCTTTTGAATTCGCCTTTCTTTATGATAAAATGTTTGCCATTCCACTCAAATCCGAGCTCATCATTTTGTTTCAATTTCCCAATAGTACGTTTAATCACTGGAAATAAATCAGATTTTTTCTCAACCACCACCTCTATCACTTTACCCTCTGGTTCTTTATTGGGGATGTCGTGGACTTCACAACCTGCCTCTGGCACAAATCCATAGGATTTTTGAAAATGACATTCATTATCGCAAGGTTGATGACATATACAACTACGATTATTACAGGCGTCTAAAGCTTCGTGGGCTGGATAATCATCAGTTGTATAGAAGGTATGACATTTATTACAACATTTCATTGTATTTTCTTGTTCTTCTTTGGTCATAGTTTTTTTGGTTAGGTTTATTAATTTATTAAATTCTAAATATTATTTATTAGTTATATTTCATCATCTGGCAAGTATTCTATTTCTTCCTTGTGATAAACTGGATCAGTATCTTTACTTCCTACAATTACGACTCCATATAGATGTTTGCCAAAATAATCTTTAATAAAATTTGCTTTTACTCTTTTACCAGTTACTGGGTGTCTTATATTAACAGTTGAATAAATCATAATTTTTATATTTAATTAGCGTTTTTAATCTCTTCTTCTGTATATTTGTCTTTATTGTCCCAATTCCAACTTCTCATTTCATAAGTACTTGGTTTACTCGCTTTATGTTCTTCTTTAGTCATAGTTTTATTGATTAAGGTTTTTAAAATATTAAATTCTAAATATTTTTTTATTCCCCTTATTTAATAATATATCTCACATTTAACAACATAATTTGTAGGGTCTTTTACATTTGTTGGAGCGGGCAATCTATTTAGAGCATCAGCTTCCCCTTTGGCTTCCTTATAGGTATCAAAAATTGATACGCTTGGATGTTTTATTCTTCCACTAACATCTAATACCGCCCAAGCTTTGACCATTTTCAAGGCGTGACATTTTGTCACGGTTTCATTACCGATATTTAATTTCCTATTATAAGATTTATTGGTTAATTGATCAGTGTGGGCTTTTAATACTTCTTTGATTGTAGATTTACACCACTTCTTACCATCTATTTCTATTAGTTCTTCATTATTGGTTTTTTTCCCCTTCATATTATTTATTGATTAGTTGATTAGTTTTTACCCTATTTTACATATTTTTATTAGCGTTCTCAATCTCTTCTTTAGTGTATTTGTCTTTATTATCCCAATTCCAATACCTCATTTCATCAGCATTTGGATCACTTGCCTTATGTTCTTCTTTAGTATATTTGTCTTCATTATCTTTATTCCAACTTCTCATTTCATCAGCATTTGGCTTACTTGCCTTATATTCTTCTTTAGTGTATTTATCTTTATTATCCCAATTCCAACTTCTCATTTCATCAGCATTTGGATTACCTGCCTTATATTCTTCTTTAGTATATTTGTCTTCATTATACAAATTCCAATATTTCATTTCATCAGCACTTGGCTTACTTGCCTTATATTCTTCTTTAGTGTATTTATCTTTATTATCCCAATTCCAATACCTCATTTCATAAGCACTTGGTTTACCTGCTTTATGTTCTTCTTTAGTGTATTTGTCTTCATTATACAAATTCCAACTTCTCATTTCATAAGCATTTGGCTTACCTGCCTTATGTTCTGCTTTAGTCATAGTTTTATTGGTTAGGTTTATTAATTTGTTATAAGTTTATTTTATCAGCGCAAGTCCAAGCGTTCCACGAACCATCGTTTAATCTTTTATTAATAGCCCAGTTAGTAGCTTTTACATAATTCATTTTATCAGTATTATTTATATCTTTATGAACGGAATTGATTTGCCATAATCCGACATCATAAGTTCCGTTAGTATTTATACTAATAGCGTCAGCTTGCCAATGGCTTTCGCAATTAATAATTGACCAAACCTCATATTTATTAAGTTTAGCGTCTTCTACCATATTTAAGACAATATCTTCAATTTCTGGCGTTCTTTGGCTTAAAATTTGCTCCGTAGCGACGTTTTCTGCTTGAATATGAGTAATCATACCAAATTGCTCATAAACATTGAAATAAGCGTAAATTGCAATATTCCAAATAGTCAAATTTATGACTAAGAGTAACCAGATTGTAACTCCATTTTTTTTCCAGTAAGAGATAAATTGATTAAATTTTGTTTTGATTTTTTGCATAGATTTTTAATTAGTTTTTTATTTTTATTATTATTTAAACATTTTGATCAAATCCACATCAATATTATTTTTTTGACATAAATCATATAAATCTCTTAAATTACCAATATTTGGTGTTCTTCTGCCATTTAACCAAGTTATTATAGCTTGTTCTGTTAAACCAAGTTCAACGGCTAATTCGGTTTTATTAAGATTTAATTTTTTCATTAATTCTTTTAATGTCATATTTTTTTTCATTATAGTTTTTAATTATTAGTGAATATCTTTGTAAAAATTTTGTTACTTTTGATTTTTCTGTTTTAAGCATATAGTTTAATTTAATTTATTTTTAATTGTTTCAATTATTTTTTCAATTTGAGATTTATAATAAATATCAAATTCTCCTTTTTTACCATTTTGTTCCCACAATATCCATAATACATTTCTAAGTCTTTGACTTGGTGATTTATCATTTTTGAATTCTGGTTTAATATCAGGAATTTCTATTTCTTTCGGCTCAATTCTTTTTTCTATTAAGAAACAGAAGTAACCAAATTTATCAAAGTTATCTATTATCTTGACCATTTGTTCTGAAGTTAAATTTTCTTGTGTATCAATTTGAAGTCTTAAGACTTTATTAGCCATTGATTGAATTTTGGATATTACAGCTGGAATTTGTAATAGTTGGTTTTTCATGATTTTTATCTTTATTTAAAATTCAATATCTTCAACATTAAATTCTTCTGTAGATTCTTCTAATGATTTTGATTTATCAAATGGATCAGAATTATCAAATAAATTATCTAAGTTAATATTAACTTTGTTATAGGCTTCTGTTATTTCAGTAGTTGGTTCAGCTATAGGCGGTTCAGCTTGTATTGTATAAATGGTTTCTAGTTTCTCACCTTCTTTAATAATAGCAATATCATATTTTTTAGGATCACCCCATTTTGGATTACTTATTAATGCTTTCATAGCTTTCATTATTGTAATTTGAGTTATTTCTAAAATTTGTACTTTTTTAGCATTATAGTTCCATACTGGAAAAGCCCAAAAATGTTTACAAGTAAATGAATTATCTTTATTAAGTCTTGCGTTTTTAGGTGGTACTTGCCAATTTATTTTAGATCTAATTGGTTTATTGTCTTTATTCCAATATTCATATCCAGTGATAGCTGAGTCTAAGACACGAATTTGGTTTAGTCCATCAGCGAACTTCATATAATTTGAAGCTGTTTTAGGAATTTCATATTCCTTTGGTAAAAATGTCATAAGTTTATTGTTAATTATTATATCCTAATGATTTAAGATAAAACATTATTTCTTCTTTAGTAGAGTTTTCTATTATTTCTATTAAATCAGAAAATGTTTTTTTACTATCGTCTTGTTGACTAAGTTTCCAAAGCCAAGAATTTAAGTTGTGATCATAGATCCCTTTTTCTTTAAGATCTAATGTTGTTTTCCATTGTTGTTTTGATGTTGCTTTCATATTATTTATGCTCTTCATAATATTCATTAAATTCATCAACAAATGTTTTTAATTCTTCACCTGCTTCTACTAAGTTTTTGGAATTTTCTATAGTAACGCTTAATACCTTATCTAATGAATTTGTTAATTGTTCTAACATAAGATTATATTCTTCCATTGATTCTCTCATGTTTTCTAAATAATTATCATTTCCTAAATGTGACATAGTTTTATTGGTTAGGTTTATTAATTTATTTGTTATCATTAATTATTTTAATTAGCGTTTTCAATCTCTTTTTCTGTGTATTTATTTTTGTTATTCAAATTCCACCACCTCATTCCATAAGCATTTGGATTACCTGCTTTATGTTCCTCTTTAGTCATAGTTTTTTTGGTTAGGTTTATTAAATTATTTATAATACTTTTTTAATACTTATTAACAACTTGACCTTACATCATTTATTATACGTCATATAGTAAATTTTGTATATAGCGTAACTGTGGATAACTTTTTATGATCAAAATAATGTATTATTTATCTTTTTTAATTAGGTTTATTAATTAATTGAATAGTTACAGTATTTACATTTTTGTTTACCTGTTTCAAAAGAATTTTCTTTATCATCTATTATAATTTCAGTTTCTAACCCAACTTCATTACATTCCGGACAAATATTTATTTTAATTATTGTTTTCTCTTTCATATATTTAATTTTAAATTGTTTAGTTTACATTTATCATCTTTTGATAAACGTTTTTCCCATAAACCATTATCTTTTATTTCCCGTACTATTTTTAAAACATCTTTTTCTATTGCTTTAATGTCAGTTATGCTTCTTACTGTCTTATAAGTTTTGATTGTTCCCTTTTTGGTATTTAGAAAATGTAATCGTATTTCTGTAAAAAACTGGTGATAAGTTAGATAATATACCCAGGCATAGAAAGAAAGTTGAAGATGAATATCTACTTGTTTTTGAGACCATTTTTCATTGTCTGATGTTTTCCATTCATTTAAAATTCTTTCTTTCTTATCAAATCCATCAAAAATAGAAAATATTTTTAAATCATCTTTTTTAGCTATTAATGTAAATTCTGGTTTTCCTACTTTTTTACTTTCTGCTTTATCTAACAGTTTTCTTACTATTTTTATTTTATTACCTAAATTATTTTTTTTTAATTCCCTTATCCATTCATATTTAGGTTCTTCTAGGGCTTTGTGTATTACAGAGCCAAGTATCATTGCTTCATTTGGTTCATTTTTTATTCCCTTGATATAAGTATCATAATATCTTTCTCGGTAATTTTTCCAAGTTAGATATTCTGAATATGAAATAAATTTTTTCATTTTATTAAATTTAATTCAGTTTTGTATGGTTGAATTATATAATCATTTATATAATCAGAACTCCATTTTTTCCAATTTTCTTCTACTTCCCATATCCACTTATAAGTATCATCGTATAATATAGGTTTATCAGCGAATACCCAGACTTTACGAGGAAGTTTAATTTTACCTTCTAAGAATTGTTTTCCAATTTTAGTTAATTTCCACATACTTGTTTTTTTATCTTTAGCAATAATATTATGACATTTTAATTTTGGAAAAGAAGTAATAGATTTTAATTCTTCTAAGAATATGTTTTTAGGTTTAAAGTAATTACTATTATGCTTTTTACAATGATCATAAATCATTTCTGCAAGTTTAATTAAATCTTTATTAAGAATATAACCATAAGCAGCAAGTTTTCTATTACAACAAGGACATTTTAATTTACCCTTTTTTAATTCAATCGGATCTAAATATTGATTGAATAATATTTGTTGCATATTTTTATTTTTTAGATGAATTCTTAAAGGACACTAATTTAATAATTTATGATTCATTTTTTTCTTTTTCTTCTTTTATGTATTTTCTAATTGCTTTTCTAGCTATCTGAGATGCTGAACTATATTCTCTTCCAGCTACTTCAAATAGTTGATCTTTTAATTTTTCATCCATGTTTAATAAAAGTGGATGGTCATTTTTATAATTTTCTTTCATATATTTTGCTTTATTTAATTAATACTTATTTTTATCTATATATAATATATATTACTTTAATATAAATGTCAACTATACAACCTGTGTATAACTTATTTATAAACAACCACATCTTTACTTCCATTCCACTCCCTATGTACACCATCAAAACATATAACAAACCATTTATTATTTTTTTGATACGCACGATCACCTTCAATATATGCTTTTTGCTTTATTTCTTCTAGTTTAGTGAGATCTTCATTGATATATTTAAACACTGTTTCAAGAGTCCATTTATACTTTGCTTTATCTTTTAACCATAACATTACTTTCTTTATATGGATTAAATCGTAGCCTTTTAAACTAGAAGATGCTTTAAGTTCTCGTTTTATTGCTGATTCATATTGATATTTATTTGTAAATTTAAAATCTTTAATAATCCAATAGGTTGCTATAATTGACATTCTTTTATCTTTACTTGAAAACATTTGAATTATTTTCTGATTAAGGGAAAAAAATTTACTATCAATATCAGCGTTAGCTGATAATAGTTTCTTTCTTTTCTTTTCCTTTCTTTTGTATGTATCGTTTTGTGTACTAGATCTAGTATCGTTTTGTGTACTAGATCTAGTATCGTTTTGTGTACTAGATCTAGTATCGTTTTGTGTACTAGATAACCATTTATCATGATTTTTATTAAAAGACCATAAATTGCTATTATTTAATGAATTACCTTTTTTTATTAATATTATTATATTTATTAATTGTAAATTTTTAAGAGCTTTAATTATTGCTGATTTTGAATGTTTTATTGATTTTTCAAATTGAGATATGCTAATTTCATCTTCTTTTTTGTGATAACCATAAGTTTTTCTGAATATATAAAGAATTATAGCTATTTCAGTACCGTTCAAACCACTACTAATAATCTTTTCTAATATTTCATTAGCTATTTGAGTGTATCCATTTTCTTTTTGAGGATTTGCCATATTTAATTAAAAAACGCTGGCTTCATATTGTGGCTTAAGGAGAATAAAATAAACTCCACACAACATAAAACCAGCGTTTTGTAGTTAAAGCTGGTATATTTTTTTATTTTTAATTTAAGCATGTATATATGTTTTATTGATCAAATATATTATAAACTATAAATAATTTTTTGTACATAATGTAATTGTTGATAACTTGTTAATAAAAAAATTGTACATTTTTATTTATATGTTTTATAATATAATAAAGTATGATTAAAGAAATAAAATTTCCCCAGGTTTTATATAAATAGGTAATTTTTTTATTACCTTTTTTGTTTTTATTATTTAAGAGCTAGAATGGTTCATTAATTAGTTAAGTTCTCGTACATTTAAACGTGGAAAAGAATAACTCTATAAACTTTACTCATAATAAATTCATAAGAAAAAAGATCGCCATTCTAGCTCTTAAATAATCATCTTAGGTCTCTTTCTGAATATTTAGGAAGTATCATAAGCGGAAAACTATCTTAGGAACAGTTTTCATAGGTCTCTTTTCAAGAGGAGACCCAAGAATGAATATAAATGAATACAATAGAAGCAAAAAACTATAAATCACGAAATGATCTAGAAAATTACATCAAGAATACAACGGGCAATACTCCTGACATAAAAGTAGATGTGATCATAGAAGGAACAAAAGAAGAATTGGCTAAATTACAATTGTCAGAAAATTCTTTAATTTGGGGTATTAGAATAGGTTATGTAGATAATAAAGGTAAAAAATTAGATAAAGTTAAAAAAATTAATTATAAAACAAGTAGACAATTATGAGTAAACCAACAATTACCCTTACGGGGAGAAAGGCGTTAGAGGTAATTTATAAAGGTGTAAATTCAGTTTATGAAGTAGTAAAAAAAACATTCGGGCCTGCTGGTTCTAATGTCTTACTTTTTAGAGCCTGGAATAGAGGTTCAAGAATAACTAATGATGGTGTAACGGTATCGCAATGTATTAATCCGAAAGATATACATGTAAGACTCGCTGCTGAAACCTTTAAAGAGGCAAGTAAAAAAACAAATGAAAAAGTAGGTGATGGTACGACTTTAACAACAATACTTGGAGGACATTTATTTAATCAAGTTTATGCTAATATTAGCGAAAAACAGAATGAATTAACTGGCAATAAAACGTCAGTGGTAGATATTAAAAAAGAAATTTTAAAGGCAACAGAATTAGTTAAATTAGCAATTTTAGATAAAGCAAAAAAGATTGAGACCTTAGAAGATTTAGAACATATTGCTATGATTTCAGTAGAAGATGCTGAGCTTGGTAAAATAATTGCTAAGATGGCTTGGGATGTTGGTGTTGATGGTTTTATAGATGTAGTTGAAGGATATAAAGGAAATATTGAAACTGAAGTTATTAAAGGAATGAGATTTCCGGCTAAAGTAGCAGCTAAAACATTTGTTAATAATCCAAATAAATACGAAATGGTAGTAAAGGATGCTAATGTTTTAATTACAAACTACAGCCTAGATAATGTAATGGATTTTGCTAAAGGATTTCAAGAAATAGGGAAAATAACTACTAAACTTATAGTAATAGCGCCTAGTTTTAGTGAAAATGTTTTAGTGAATTTTGTTCAAGCAAGCAAGCAAGGTTATTTTATATATCCGGTTAAAGCACCAAGCTTAAGAACAGAACAATTTGAAGATTTAGCAGTTTATTGTGGAGCAAATTTTATTAATAAAGCAATTGGTAAAAAGCTTAGAAATATTGGACAACAAGATGTAGGATTTTTAGAGAAATTAGTAGTTAAAGATACTGAAGCTAAAGAAGATGCCATGGCCATTGGTGGTGGTGGTACACAAGAGAAATCAGATCTTAAGATTCCTATTAAAGAAAGAATTGAAACTTTAAAAGGACAATTAGCCGAAACAAAGCAAGAGACATTTAAGAAATTATTGGAAAGAAGGATCGCTAGTATGGCTAGTGCTATTGGGGTAATTAGAGTTGGCGGAGCTACTGATGCTGAAAATTTATATAAAAAACTTAAGATTGAAGACGCAGTATATGCTTGTAAAGCAGCGCTCAGGAAAGGCTATGTTAAAGGCGGAGGACTTTGTTTGAAAGAAATAGCAGAGAAACTACCAAAGAATATTTTAACAGAAACTTTAAAAGTACCTCATTATCAAATAATACAATCAGGTATTAAAACTATAGGTAAAGATGTTATAGATCCAGCTGAGGTCATATATTACGCCATAGAACATTCTTCACAAGTAGTAGCAAATCTTATAACAGTAGAAAGCATTATTCAAGAACAAGAAGATTTAAATGAATGGGAAGGTCAAATGGAAATAGCTAAATGGTTAAGAGAAATGGTAATTACTCAAAAGATAAAAGAAGGTCAATTAAAAGAAAATGAGACAGAAGCTTGGAGAGATTCTATGGGAGGTTTAACAACTGATGAATTTGTGTCATTAAATGAAGATTAATATGCCATGGGGGCAAATTTAGCCTCAGTAGTCCAATTAAAAAGGGTAAGTTCTTTTAAAATAATATTGAGGAGTAAGAAATGAAAACAACAACATTTAATTACAAGTGTAACGAATGTAATGCTATTATTTGGTTCTCTCAGTTGACAATTACTAAAAACCTAGAAATAGGTTCAGAGAGTACTTGTCTCTTTTGTGGGAGTAAGGTAGATTGCTACATTGACTTGAAAGATATTATTGATAAATCTAAAAAGTCAACTCAACAAATGGGTTTCAAATTAAAAAGGAGTAAGAAATGGAAAAAAAAGACAAGATGATGGTTTGCCTTGAATGTGGTTGGATAAAAGACTTTGAAGGCTGGTGGAGAAATCCCGACGACAAAGTTTCTGTTATCATTAAAGACAGAAAACTCAAAGAGATAAAAGTTGTATGCCCAGATTGCCAAATATCTAGGAAAAGAACCAACTTTTTTAGGGGGCAATAATAACGTTCCATCTAAATAATGGATACTTACATAGGGGAGGGAGCAATATTTTTCCTCTCCTACTTTTACTTTAAAAAATATAGAATAACTAATAATAATTATAAGAAAAAATAATAATATGGCTACTGAACGACAAAAAATAGCTGTTAAAGAACTCATGGAAAACCGTGGAAATGTATATCAAGCAATGATTAAGGCAAAATATAAAAAAAAGACCGCAAAAAATCCTAAAAATTTAACCGACAGTAAAGGGTTTCAAGAGTTAATGGAACAAGCAGGTCTTACTGATAATTTTTTAAATAATGCTTTGTATTCCGATATTAAAAATAAACCTAAAAATAGAAAACCAGAATTGGAATTGGCTTATAAATTAAAAAATAGATTAACTGATAAAGTAGATATTCAAAGCGGAGGCAAAGTAATACGGGCATTTAATTTTATAATACCAAATGGAACAAAAAATAATAACTCCAACAATAAAGCCGCTTCCTAAACAATATTTAGCTTGGCAAAAGTTATGGGATATAATAACAAAATATATATTATTCGGTGGAGGAGCTGGTGGAGGTAAAACTTGGTTGGGTTGTGAATGGTTATTGACAATGTGCTATCAATATCCTGGAACTAAATGGTTTATCGGTAGAAAAGAATTAAAAAGATTAATGGCTTCAAGTTATGAAACTTGGAAGAAAGTATGTAAATTTCACAATATTCCAAGAGATGATTGGAAATTGAATGGACAATATAATTATATTGAATTTAAAAATGGAAGCAGGATTGATTTATTAGATGTTGATTATCAACCCAGCGACCCGCTTTTTGAAAGATTTGGTTCAACTGAATATACTGGCGGTTGGTTGGAAGAATCCGGTGAGATTATGTTTAAGGCGTTTGATGTTCTTAAAACTCGTATCGGCAGACATTTGAATAAAGAATATAATCTTCATCCTAAATTGCTTTTAACTTGTAATCCTAAAAAGAATTGGCTTAAAAGAGTAATTTGGAAACCATTTATAAAAGGAACACTTGATAATACTTACGCTTATATCCAATCATTGTATTCAGATAATTATTATACGGCTGATACTTACGGGGAAAGCTTAGATGAAATTACCGATAAAGCTACTAAACAAAGATTAAAAGGTGGCAATTGGAATTATGATGATGAAGAAGATGGATTAATTAACACTAATGCTATTGAGGATATTTGGACTAATACAATAGATGAAAGTGAAGATAGATACGCCATAATGGATATAGCAAGATTTGGAAAAAATAAAACTAAATTGTATCTTTGGAAAGGTTTTAAATGCTATAAGATTTTTACTTGGGAAAATCAGGATACTAATATTACGGCAATTAAAGCCAAAGAAATATTGGCTGAAGAGAAAATACCTTACAGCCATACAATCGGCGATGAAGTGGGAGTTGGTGGAGGAGTTATAGACCAAATGAGAGGTATTAATGGTTTTATAGCCAATTCAAGTCCTTTAGAACGAAAAAATGCTGATAAGAAACCTGTTTTAAAAAATGGGGAATTGAAATTTATAACAGAGAAAGAGAATTTTGCTACTTTAAAAGATCAGTGTGGTTGGCTACTTGTTGATAAAGTGAATAATCACGAAATAAGCATAATAACTGAAGATGAGGGCCTAAAAGAACAAATTGAAGAAGAATTATCTGAATTAAGAGATGCTTCGCCTGATGAAGATAGGAAAAAACGTTTAATCCCTAAAAATGAAATTAAAGAGAATATAGGCAGAAGTCCTGATGACTTAGATTGCCTTATTATGAGAATGTGGTTTGAACTTTCACCTATTGATGAAAGAAAAAAATCAGGCACGCATATTTACCGGCCAGCCAATTCCGGTTTTCAAATAAGAAATAATTTAAATAAAACACATATATTTAGACCACAATGATAGGAAATATTGATAAAAAAACACCAGTATCAAGTTATCAGCCTTCACAAGAGGTTGCTGATTTAACTAAAGTGGTTAAGAAAGCTTATACTGAGGGTATAAGAATCTTAAATAAAAGCTGGGTAGAACTTAATGATAGAAGCATAGAAAATGATCAAAATAGAGGACAGATGATGTTTAATTCTTATGTTAATGACAGCACTGATGATCCTGCTGAAGAATGGAAATGGAGAGGAACTAGATCAGTAGCTAGGAATAAAGGCGTAGCAACGCATGCTCAACTTACTGCTAATTTCTTAATTCCTTTATTTATAGCACAAAATGATAGTCAAGAAGTAGATAAAGATATGAGTGAAATTATGAATGATATAATTGAATGGTTAATTCAACCTATTAATTCTGATTATCAATCAAGTTTTATACAAATAGTATTTTCAATGCTTACAAATCCAGTTACTTATTTAGGTGCTGAGTATTGTGAGGTTATGCAGAACATTAAGAACAAGGATAAAGATAGTAAATATACTACTAAAGAGATAGTAGATGAAGTATTGTCAGGATTTAAAACTCCTATTTATTCAGCTTCTCAAATTTTAATTACCAATGCTTATATAAGAAATATCCAGAAACAAAAATGTATTATTGAAAGACGATGGGTAGAATATCAAGAAATGGAAGCAAAATATGGTGATCATCCTAACTGGATATTTGTTCAAACGGGTATAAAAACAGTTTATAATGATGATAATGGATTATTTTATGATATTAGAGATGATGAACACGAAGATTTAATAGCAGAAGAGATTTATAAGAATAGAAGAGAAGATATAGAAGTACCATTTATCAATGGTATTTATATGGGAGATAGCGATGTTGATAATAACCCTATAAAACACAGAGATAATAGAAATGCTCCAAAGTATAATAAAGTACCATTTGGTTACTGTCGTATTGGTGAGCATTTTTTCTATTACAAGTCAATGATGAATGTACTTAGTTGGGATAATATGCTTTATGATGCTATGCAAGAAGCTGTAATGAATAGAGTTTTACTTGAAATTGATATGCCTATTGCTATATCGGGTTCTGATGCCATTAATAGTGAAATAGTATTTCCTAAAGCAGTTATTACCTTTGAAGATGCTAATGCTAAGGTTAGTCCTTTATTACCGCCTTCAAATATGGCAACTGGGTTTAATGCTTTAAGAGAAACAGAAAAATCAATGAATAATGAATCAATTAGTGAGACAATGTCAGGACAATTACCCCAAGCTTCACAAAAAGCTTATAGCGTAGCACAAGCTAGAGCTGATGCTAAAAAGATACTTGGTGGTGTTGGTAAGTCATTATCCGAATCAATGATTAGATACGGTGATTTAATGAAGGATATAATTATTAATAACATAACAGTTCCTCAAGTAGAAAAATTAGTAAATGGTCGATTAAGCTTAAAATATCCTAGTTTCTTTTTAGAGAATAAAGCTAGTGCTGGTACTATGTCAAATAAAGTTATAAAGTTTGATACTTCTCTATTAGGAGTTAAGTTTACTAAAGAAGAAAAGATAAAGCGTGAGATGAGGTTACTTGAAGAGATTGATTATCCAAAAAATAAAAAATCTATAACTCTAGTTAATCCTGAGCTTTTTGCTAATTTTAAATACTTATGCAAGATTGATTTAGCTGAAATGTTTAATAAAACAAATGAATTCAGAGAAACTATTCTTATGGCTTTAAGACAGCAATTTGCTAATGATCCTTATATTAATATGTTAGAACTTGATAAGAAGTTAGTATATGCTGTTATGCAATCAGACGGTGATGATTTAATTAAGGAAGAACCTCAACAACCTCAACTTCCTACTGGTGCAGATAAAGTTCCGGATATATCTAATCAACTAATTAATCAAACACAACAACCACAAATTCAAGGTAATGTTGTGCAATAAAAAAATATATGAAGATAAAATGTTACAATTTAAAAAACGCAGAAAAGATAAACCGTGCCATTTTTGGTTCTATGGGACACGGTGGTAAGTTATATGGTGGAGTTGGTGAAAGCTATACAGAAGAACAATTACTTGCTGCTTATGATCGTTTAGGCGGTTTAATTACCAAAAATGGTCGTAAAGTTAAAAATGGTTGCTTCTATGATGTAAATGCTAGTAAGAAAGGCAATATAGTTCCTATTGAAAAGCCAAAAATTATTTTAGTCTTAAGTGATTTAGAGGGTAATTTAATTGAAGTTTCAGATGGTAAAGAATTAACTCCTGAACTTAAAGCAGCTGAGAATAAAAAGAAAGCAGCTGAGAATAAAAAGAAAGCAGCTGAGAATAAAAATGAAGCAACTGAGAATAAAAATGAAGCAACTGAGAATAAAAATGAAGCAACTGAGAAAAATAAATGAAACAATGGTTAATTACAAAATTAGGCGGTTATAATAATTTAGAAGAGATTTTATCAAGTTTAGATAAAGAAGAAAAGCACTTGATATTAACAGAAAGCATTAAGAAGCTCTTTAATACTATATCGGCAGATGATATTCTAAAAGAAAAAAATGGTGTATGGAGATTTATGGATAGAGAATTATTACAAGCCGAAAAAGATTTACTTATAGCTGAAAGTCAGACTTTATTAACTTCTAAGTTATGGAAGATATTACAAGCTGACGTTAAATATCAAGCTAATAAACAAATGTTTATCCTTTCTCGCAATGATTTAGATCTTATTATGGGCAAATCTTGGACTTTCGTCTTTGATTGTATTAATACTAGACTTAAATCAATACAAAAGGGATTTGGAAAATATAATACAGGCTAGGCCTGATGCTCAAAGTTTATACTCCTAAACTTATCAAATGGGCTAATCTGGAGATGTCTATATGACTAAAAAAGAAGAAGGTTTGACTACTGAACCTGAAATAGTAGATGCCACGCCAGAGGCTGAAGGAGGTATTCCAACAGAAGAACTTCCAAAGGATTTGTCCACTGACAAAATAGATTATGAAGCTGAGCTTAAAATAGCTCAAGAAGCTCGCAGAAAAGCTGAAGAGGCTTTAGCCAAAAAACGCTTTAAAGTTAAACGTGAAGATTACGAAGAAGAGGAAAAAGAGGAAGAAGAGGAAGAAATTAAAAGTCTAAGCAAAGAAGAAGTAGCCTCTATGATTCAAGAAGAAAATCAAAAGATTGCTAAACTAATCTTAGAAAATCAAGCTAATTCATTAGCTGAACAATTTGCTTCTGAACCTGCCGAAAAAGAACTTATTATCGAGAAATGGAAAGGTAGAACATTTCCTCAAGGAATGTCTATAAATGAACAGATTGAAGAAATCTATGTAATCGTTAATAAAAAAAAGCTACTTTCTGAGCGAAATGAAGCTTTAAGAGCTTTAAGTGGTAAGGAAAGAGTTAATAGAGATTCTTCTGGGACTTATCAAGAAGAACCAAAAGGCAAAGAACCTCAATTAGCTCCTGATGTTAAATCCGTACTCTTATCCGGAGGATTTGTTTACAATTACAATACTAAAAGGCATGAAAAGAAATTGCCTAATGGTACTGTAATGTATAGAGATCCAGCTACCGGTAAAGTATTAGTAGAAGGCTTATCTCAAGCCAGATCATAATCAATAACAACGCTTTAAAAAAAAGCAAAGTCTTTAAATAGATTTAATCTTAATAAGGACGACGTTAATCAACAAAACCTAAAAGACTTAATGTCTTTTGGTATAACAAAAAATATATGGCACAAGGTGATTTACAAGTAAGAGGTCCACAGGTATCTTTACCAAGACGTGTTGCCGCTTCTGCTACAAGATTTGAAATTGGTGAACCATTGTACAGTGCAGCCACTCTAAGCAGTGGTGTTGCTTCAGCTAATACTTACGTACTTGCCGCTGCTGATTTTGTAACTAATGGTACTAATTATTTTGGTGGAATTGCGATTAAAAGATGTTTACCGCTAACTACTGGTACACTAATTGCTCAAACAGTAGTTACTACTAATCCAATTCCTTATGCTGGTAGGATTAGAGGTAAAGCTGAAACTTCAGGTAATGTTGATACAGATGCTGAGATTTTAGCACTTATTGGTGATGTAACCAGAATAGATTATGACGCAACTGGCGCAGCAGATGGTGGAGAACTTTATACCGTTAAAGATACTGCTGGACAAGACACTGACTTATTCCAAATTTTGGAAGGTGACGCTGCTGCTGGTACACTAGATTTATTGGTTGATCCATTAGCCTATCGTATTGATAACGATTATATTACTTAATAAACTAATTAAAAAAAATTATGCAAACTGGTGGTTTTACAGGTGCTCTTAGTAAAGATGCGGTTAAATAGTTTGAGCTGCACTCCATAGTAATATGGATGAACAAACTTTCTCTAATTAATGGCGAAAACCCAGAAGTGGACAACGCTCAACAAGCCGAAAGGCAGTTGCAGAGACTAAATGAGAAAGCTCCTTATAGAAGGATGAAGTAATAGTCCGACCTACCGCTATAACAAAATGAAACGGTAGAGATAGGCAGAAATGACCTATCCATAGCACTTTTTATAAGTACTAAGTAACAAAAAGTCAAACTGCTATTGACACTGTAATGTATGAAAGATATGAAAGAACAATGCAGCCTCAATATTTATCAGCAAGTGATCCAATGTTTTTCAAGCAAGGTAATACTGATACATTAGCTTTCATCTGGGATGAAGATTCTAATGTTGGTAGCTTTGATAAAACAGCAGAACAAGAAGAAATTCTTGCTTCTGATACTTGGATTGGCAATACAAAAACTAAAGCATCACAGAAATATACGAAATTAATTCCTATTTCTGATGAAGCATTTAGAGCTGATCAAGTCGGCAAAAGAGTTAAAATCGGTGAACAAGTTGGCGACAGAGCCAGACTTACACAAGACAAAGAGGCTATTTTAGAAACTTATGGTGATGCCTTCTCAGGTAGTATTAATACTACACCAGATGGCCAAGCATTAGCTTCTAATAGTCATACAACTTTAACAGGATATACAGTTGATAACCTAGAAACAGGTTCATTGACTCCCGATAATTTATGGACAGCTACAACTTCTTTAGCAAATCAAAAAGCTCAAGATGGTGAAGCAGGTTCATACGTTTATAGTGGAATATTAATCCCATTCCTACTTTATAAGACAGCTAAGGAAGTACAAGATTCAAGCTTAATAGCTGATAGTGCTGAAAATAATCTAAATATTTTTGAGACAGATTATGGTCAGGTACAAATTAGAGCTTCTATTTTCTTAGGCTCAACTTATAATACAGCTACAAACGCAAATACATCATTTCATTTAATATCTGATAGCCACATGATTACAAGAAAAGTATTCTATGGTTTAACAACTGATATGATTGAACCAAAATATTCAGATAATGATAGTTGGAACTTAAAAGCTAAATACAACGAAACAGTATTTCCTGGTTCTTGGACTGGTTATATAGGTTCTAATGGTACTACTTAATAAACTAATCAAATATACTTATGGATAAGTATGGAAAAATTATTGTATCGGTATTCGTGTTGTCTATGATAATGTTGGTTGGTTATATAGGTTACGCTTATTCAGGTAGTGCTAACACTGTATTTGAAGGTGCGGATACCGTGAATATCTATAATACAGATCCAAATACATTAGATACGGGGATGCTTGGTGCTTCTGGCACAAGGTTTCCTAATGGAATTAGTGTTGATTCTACATCACCATCAGCTGGTGAAGTCAGAGGTACAACCTTAACTATAACTGGAGCTGCGATAGTTGGTAATTTCACTCAAGGTGGTGGTATTACTTCTACAACTACCGGTGCTGCTGCTGTTCTTACAGCAGCTGAATTTGACACAGAAAATGTGATTTTAGTAGCTCCTACATTAGCTGCTACTACTGCTACAACATTAACATTCCCTGCTAGTTCAACTCTTAGTACTTTTGCTCCAACGGCTGGTGATGTAAAAGATGTAATGATTCAAAATTCTACAACTACTACTTATGCTTTAACTTTAGCACAAGGAGCTGGTATGAATTTTCAGAATGCATCTACTACATTAATAATTAATGAAGGAGCTGGTGCTATGCTTAGGTTTATAAGAACAGCTACTACTGATTTTCTAGTAAACATAATAACGTTTGGTCAATAGATATTCTTTATGACTCCTCACTTGTTGGGGGGTCAGAATAGATTATTTAATAATATAATAATAAAATTATGAAAAGATTAATCATTACATCATCAGTACTTTTAATAGTACTTATAATTTTGATAGTATTTTCAATGAGTAGAACCGATGACGCAGTTAATCAACTTGGTGGCGGTCAAGAATCTCGTTTTAATACTATTGACGACTTAACAAGTTTAGCCACTTCAACATCAGCTATCAATCCTGTTAAAGTCTTAACATTAGATGCTAACAGACGTTATGCATTATTTCAGAATAATACTGCCGTTGATATTTGGTTATATGCAACTACTACGGCACTTACATCATTACCTCTTGCTAATACTGATGGCATTTTACTTGAAGCTAAAAAAGCTGGTGCTCCTATTTCTACTTTTGAAATATCACCAAATAATATGATTTATGGTCATATTTATGCAAGTAGCACAGCCGCTGCTACAATAATTGTTAATTACAAATAAAATGAGTCTAACAATCATAGAAGTTAAGGATAACTTAATTGGGATGTTACACGGTAGAACTTTGAATAAGGTTCGTAATATTGAATATTTATTTGAACGAGTAGCTAATACAATGTTATCTAAATTAGATCCAGTAGATACTATTAGAACTAAAGGTTTAGATAGTACTATTTATGATGATATTTATACCTATTCTTTACCTTCTGATTATAAAAAAATTATAGATTTAATGCCTCAAGATGAAAGAGAAATAAGTGATTCGGCACAACGTATTGTAGCTAACTATTTTGATTTACAAAAATCTATAAGAGATAAAAAAGTATCTATTGAAGGAAGTGAAGGCAGTAAGATTATACGTATTAACTGGCGTAGTAGAGCTGGTAAAGTTTTGAGTACTTTAAATGATGTAGATGATAATGGTACTTGGTCAGCGGTTGGAACAGCATCAAATGTAGAGCAAGATACTATCATTTATCATTCTGGTGGTGGTTCAATTAAGGTTGATTTGGCAGCAAGTGGTGATGGAATACAAAATACTACCTTAACTGCTGTTGATATGACTAATGAAGATGAGAATGCTGATATATTTTTATGGTTTTATATCAAGGATACTATTGATCTTGCCAATATAAACTCAGCTTCTATTATATGGGGTAATGATTTAACTACTGCTTATTGGATAGGTGTAGCACAAACTACTCAAGCAGACGGCTCTACTTTTAAAGTAGGTTGGAATTTAATTAAGACACCTTGGTCAACAGCAACAGAAACTGGAACAGTTGATCCAGCAATTATAGATAGTGCTAGCATTACATTTGATGTAGATGCTGCTATATCTAACATTAGAATTGATAATTTAATTTTTAATATTGGTAGAGCATTTGATATAAAATATTATTCAAAGTATATATTTAGAAATACTGCTGGTACATATCTTTCAAGACCAACCAATAATGCTATAACTGTTTTGCTTGATAATGACGCTATTCAAATATTTTTACTTGAATCTTTAATAGCTTGTGCTCATCAAATGGAAGGTGAAGATAGTAGTTTTGATATAAATTGGGCTGAAAAAGAGTTATATGGAGTTGGAACTAAGCCCGGATTATATAAAAAATATAAAGCAGAGAATCCAACAATGAGTAAAAAAGCAATTTCTAAATATGGTTCGTCCCCTTTTAGTAATAGTTATTTACATTAATTATGAATAATTTTTCATTAGCTGAAGAAACACTTGGTTATCAAACATCAACAGATCCATCTATAACAGATAATCGTTTACTAATTGATGGTAGTAAAAATGTTTTAATAGATTACCAAAATAAAGTTAAAATAAGATCTGGTTATTATAGATTGGGAGACGCTAATGCTTCACTTACACAAATTAGAAATGCTTGGTCTTGGAATACATCTACTGGTTTTAAAGCACCTCTTAGATTCTATGATGATGAATTAGAAATATACCTAGGAACTGTTGACACCATAGAAATTAATGCTTGGACTAGAGTATCTAATGGTTGGTCAACTACTGAATTAATGAGAGCAACCACTTGGTTTGATACTACTGAAAATATAGATCTTTTTTTAATAGTCATAGGTGATGATAATATTTATGAATGGAGTGGGGCTGTAGCAGTAGTTGGTAGTGTAACTGTTGATACTATTACTAAAGCAGGTACTAGTACTTTTGGTCAAAATCGTTTTTATGCTACTCGTGATATGACTTTAGTTAATGTTAGGACTGGAACTGAATTTGCTTATACTGCTGGTGTTGATACCACTACCTTGACTGGAGTTACTGGTTCACCTATTACCGATGGTATGATTGCTGGTGATATATTGGTTCAAAAAATAGTAACTAATAGCAATACACCATCAGCTGATAGAAATAATGATACTATTTATGTATTTGAAAACCAAGCAGTAGTTGGTAGCAATGACGATGAAGAGGTTTATATATCAGCAAATGATAATTTTACAGATTATACATTTAGTTCACCAAGAGTATCTGGTGAAGGAGCTTTGCTTACTTTATCAGATCCAACTCGTGCTATAGCATCAATAGGTTCTATTTTAACAATATTTTCAGGCAATTCTACGGCATTTAAAGTAGAGTTTGAACAAGTAGCAATTACTACCACTTTAGCAGAGACTTTAAAAATTAAAAAATTAGATACTGGTGAGAATCAAGGAGCATTATCGCAAGAAGCAGTTTTAGAAATTGGTGATTCTGTTGCTTACTTATCTAATGAAGTAGCTTTAAGAATTGTAAGTAATCCTGATAATCTAGCTGGACTTAATCCTAAAACACTTTCTAATCCAATTAAACCAGATTTTGATGCTGAAGATTGGTATAATGGAACTATACCTGATGTTTATATATCTTGGTACAAGAATATGATTTTAATATCAGTCCCACAAACCTCACACGTTTATATGTTAAATTACATTGAAGATGCTAATGGCAAATTAAAACGTTATTGGAATCCACCATCAGTTTTACCAGTAGGGGCAATGACTGCGTTTGATGTTGGTGATGGCAAGGGTGAACAATTATACGGTCATTCTAATGCTGTACCTGAAACTTATTTAATGTTTTATGGGCAAAGTGATGGACAATATTACAATATGCCCGTTGCTAACAAACTGCCTATAGATGCTAAAGCAGTATTTGCTTATAATAATTTTAAAAAACCAGCTAATTTAAAAAATTTTGATGAATACTATGTTAAAGGAGAAATAACTCCCAATACTACTGATTTAATATGTACTTTAGATTATGATTATGGTGGTTATATTCAATCTATTGAATTAACTATTAATGGTAGTGATGAAGATATTTTAGAAGGTAATATAGGTTTTAATTCATTGGCTCAACAATCATTAGCTATTAATCCTTTAGGTGGTTTATTAAATCCACCAGAAAATGCTCGTAGATTTTCAGCTATATTGGAAGTAGCTAAAGAAGATTTTTTTGAAATATCGCCTATTTTTTCAACTAATAATGTAGATAGATATTGGGCAATATTATACCACGGTGCGAATTATCAAATATCTAAACGCAAACCGATAAATAAGAAAAAATAGTTACTTTAAATAAATATAAATTAATATAAAATAATATGAAAAAAATAATCTTACAATCATTAATAGCATCTGTAGTAACAATTTTGATTATTATAGGTGGTGTTCAAGCTAAACAATTATGGGAGTATGGTTTAACGCACTCTGAGAGGTCAGAAATGGCTCTAAGAGCAGGTATTATAGCTAATTTAAGTGATTATAAGCCTTTTGATAATTTTGATCAAAATATGGCAATTTTGAATTATATTCAAGGTCAAGAAGAGTTAAATAATCAAGAACTTGGTTCTTCAGTTAAACCCATAGCAGGCTCAACTTATAATTTAGCAGGTTCTGGCTTATCATCATCAGATACTTCTTTAACTTTACAAAATTTAACTATCCCTCAAAATGGTTATAAGATTCAAGATAGTGATTTGTCTGATACTTTTTATATAACATTAGAACCTGGTAGTAAATCACGCCAAGAAATTGTTTCTTGTACTACAGTGGTTCAAAATTCTGGTGGTACTGCTACTTTATCTAGTTGTATCCGTGGTTTATCACCAGTTACTCCTTATACAGCAAGTTCAACATTACAATTTTCTCACGCTGGTGGTTCACAAGTAATATTTTCTGATCCACCACAATTATTTGAACAATTTGCTGCTAAAGATAATGATCAAGAAATTACCGGTTTATGGGTATTTGATAGATACCCAGTAGCAACTTCAACTTTAAGTACAGCTACTACTACTTATCAATTTGTTACGAAGCAATATGCTGATAATATAGCTAATCAAGGTGCTGCTACTTCAACGGCTGATGTAGCTGGTATTGTAAGAGAAGCCACTAAATTACAAGTTTCAGAAGGGACTGATTTAGGTATTGATGATCCAATATTTATTCCAGCTAAATTTGGTACTTCTACTCCTTATGTTGCTACGAGTACTGTTGTAATTACAGAATCGGACGGTAAATTAAATCAATTATTTATAGATTTAACTGAAGATTATACTTGGACTGGTTTACATACTTATAGTGCTACTACTACTTTTAGTGCTACTACTACTTTGGCGACGACTACTATTAATGGTAATGTCAACTTAACAAAAGATTTTCAAATCGCCGACGGACAGACAGCTACCTTATCGAGTAATACGATTATAGGAGCTACTTCAACTGCCCCTTTGATAAATGGTCAAGCGACTACGCTTCATACCCACGATTATAGTTTATTTAATGGCATAAAATCCGCCACCCCTGCAAAAACATATTACAATTTTAGCATTCCTTTAATAACTGGTATTTGGACTTCTACTACCTTAACTCCGTCATATAGAGGCTCTTTTGTTGATAATAACGCTTCTGGTGGGGCTTTAATTACTGTAGACGCGATTTTTTTAGAGGATGATGGAACAACTTTAAATTGGAGTGATGATAAAACAGTTATTGTTGAATTTGGGGTTAAAGTTTCTTCGTTTGGGTCTGAACAAATGTCTTGGGGGCTTGGTAGATCATCAACACCTAGCGACTGGACTAATTATGGTATTAACCAACAATTAGTAAGATTTTCTGTTGATGCTTTAGGTAATTTATACGCTAATACAGCGAATAGTACGGGACACACTACAGCGGCTATTACTGGAATTGTGGGGGGAATAAATAATCTTAATACTTATCTGATTGAGTGGAACCCAGCGGTTAATGCTAAATTTTATGTTAATGGAATTTTAAAACAAACTTTAACTACTACTTTGCCAAATGATAATAGCGGGATAGCTTTTGGCATAGGTTCATATGGCGGTAATAATTATGTAGATATTTTAACAATTCCTTACTTTGCTATTGAAAAATAATCTTTTCCCTCAACTCATTACATTTTGTAACGGCTTGCGATAAAGATATTAAATATTAAAATAAAATAAAGATATGCCAGACGAAGAACTAAATCAGGACATAATAGACGCTATTTATGCTAATCAAGCAGCTGGTGTTGGTTTTTCTACTGATTCGCCAGAAGCTCA
>Ga0210006_1000735_pt1 | contig 24496 bp, 21 predicted proteins | sample CryGey02umfilter_2_FD_185452 | JGI IMG/M metagenome (GOLD analysis project Ga0210006, IMG submission 185452) | Groundwater microbial communities from aquifer in Utah, USA - Crystal Geyser 4/10/14 0.2 um filter (SPAdes) (version 3) | ecosystem: Environmental > Aquatic > Deep subsurface >... | reverse complement strand
TCCAAATTTTGATAGTATAAAAATAGGTTATACTTTTATCTGTAAGATTATGATAACCCATTTTTTGTTTTCTTTCAAGAAAAGCCCGCTTTTGGCCTTACTGAATTTAAAACGGTTTGAAATTTCCCCGAAAAACGGCTGGCGAGCCCTCGAGAGAGGCGACGAGCCAACAGAAGCATTTCCTAACTGGCGGAGAGGGAGGGATTCGAACCCTCGAGGGGCTTACGCCCCTACGGGTTTAGCAAACCCGGGCACTCGACCACTATGCGACCTCTCCAAAAATGCATTATTTAGCATATATTTTCAAAAACCATTCGGTGGGGGTGAGATTCGAACTCACGGTCGTCTTACGACGACTCCGGTTTTCAAGACCGGTGCACTAAACCGCTATGCGACCCCACCTTCACAAGATTAAAATTTCAAACATACAATTTTTTCAATTCTACTTTATTTTTACTTGAAAAACAAGCTGAAAAAGAGTAACATTTAATCAATGCGTTTTGTATTCCCTAGCAATGCGCCTGTAGCTCAGCGGACAGAGTGTCAGCTTGCGGAGCTGAAGGTCAGAGGTTCGAATCCTCTCAGGCGCACTTTCAAAATTTTTTTCCAACCAGCAAGGAGGTCAACAACAATACCAAAATGCGCAACAGCCGCTAACCATACAGCGACACGCGAAGAAATGGACATAATGTATCATTATTTAGAACAACATACGAGCCGATATGATGAAGATGGCGTTTGGTTTGATGTAGAACGATTATCTCAAATGATAAGGCAAGCCAAACAAACCGGTAACTGGGAAAATATCCGAACATTAACAACCAATACCCAGCCCAATCTCCAGCAATTTATACCCATCGATCTCTGGCGTAAAATCCATATGATAATTTTACGCTTTTTTATTATTTCCCATACCGCTTCATCAGAAGCGTATTGAGCACCACACTGACAGACGAAAACGCCATTGCCCCGCCAGCGATCATAGGATTGAGAAGCCAGCCGGTAAGCGGGAAAAGCACGCCAGTTGCCAGCGGAATTCCGATAATATTGTAAAAAAACGCCCAAAATAAATTCTGTTTTATTTTCCTTAAAGTATATTGGCTCAAATCTATCGCAACCGCCACATCACGCAAATCGTTTTTTATCAGCACTATTTCTCCTGTTTCCATCGCCACGTCAGTGCCAGAGCCAAGCGCAATACCAAGATCTGCTTGCGCCAGAGCTGGCGCGTCATTGATGCCATCGCCCACCATTGCCACAACGCGTTGCGTTGTGGAATTTCCAATATTCAATTTCCAATTTCCAATCTGTTTACCTTGTTGAATTTGTTTAATAGCCTTGGCTTTATCTTGAGGCAACACGCCAGCTATGACAGAATCTATCCCGACCTGCTGGGCGATCGCTTCAGCCACTTGCTGATTATCGCCAGTAATCATAGCTGTGCTTTTGCCCATTTGGTGCAATCGGCTAATCGCCTCTTTTGAATTTTTTTTCAATGTATCGGCAATGGCAATCAACCCTAAAATATGGGTTTGCTCAATCACCAGCACAACCGTTTTACCCTGACGCTCAAGTTGGTTCATTTGTTTTTCAATATTTTCAGCGACTTTAACTCCATACTCATCTGCCAACAGGCGCGTGCCAACTAAAATAATTTTAGCATTTACTTCTCCGATTACGCCCTTGCCAACTAGCGCTTTAAATTTTTTAACTGGCAAAAATTTTATCTTTTTTTCTTTGGCTTTTTTTATTATCGCTTTAGCCAGAGGATGCTCTGAATTATTCTCAATTGACGCGCCAAGCTGTAAAATTTCATTCAATGATTTTTCTGCGATCGCAACAATTTCAATTACTGACGGCTCGCCAATTGTAAGCGTCCCAGTTTTGTCAAACACGATCGTATTCACCAAGCGGGCGGTTTCAAGCGCTTTGCCACTTTTTATCAATATCCCTTGTTCAGCTGCCAGCCCTGTTCCAACCATTACCGCAGTGGGCGTAGCCAAACCTAAAACGCACGGACAAGCGATGATAAGAACCGCCACAAAAATTGTCAAAGCAAAAGAAATCGGGTAGCCAAAAAACAACCATATAGCCAAAGAAATAATCGCAATCCCCAAAACCGCTGGCACAAAATAAAACGAAACCTTATCAGCCACCAGCTGAATCGGCGCTTTTGATCCCATTGCTTCCTCCACGATTTTAATTATTTGCGCCAACATTGTACTTTGCCCCACAGCCGTAGCTTTAAATTTTATCACTCCTGTTTGGTTGATAGTCGCGCCAATAACCATATCGCCTTTTTTCTTTTCAACCGGAATCGACTCGCCAGTAATCGCCTTTTCGTCAACCCCGGAATAACCAGCGATTATCACCCCGTCTGTGGGGATTTTTTCACCTGGTTTAACAATAATAATATCTCCTATTTTAAGCTCTGAAATGGGGATTATTATTTCCTTGCCACCCCTTACAACCGTCGCTTCCTTGGGCGCAAGCCCGATTAATTTTTTAATCGCGTCGCTAGTTTTGCCTTTGGTCAAAGCTTCCAGATATTTGCCAAGGGTGATAAAAACCAAAATAATCGCTGCGCTTTCAAAATACAACTCTGCTTGAAGTTCTCCTTTTTGCAATGAAATTATTGCGATCGCAATACTATAAAAATAGGCTGCGCTGGTGCCCAAAAAAATTAGCGAATCCATATTCGGGCTCAATTTGATAAAATTTTTTATGCCCGAAATCCAAATGTTTACGCTGGCAACAATCACCGCTGTTGCCAGAAAAAATTGCGCATAGATGTTGATATTTCCTTCGAGCCACTTTGGCATTTCAACTTCAAAAACTTTTAACATAACCATCAGCCCCAGCGGAAAACCAAAAATCAGCGCGCCAAAAAAACGATTTTTTAATTTTTGAATTTCGCTTTGAGCTTGGAGTTTGTGATGGTCGCTATGATTATCATTTTCGCTATCGTGGTCGCTACGGTCGCTTGCTTCCTCGCCCAAAACACCATAACCAAGTTTTTTTATCACATTAATAAACTCGCCTTTATCCGACAAACGCGCTGAGTGTTCAATGAGCGCTTTTTCCGAAGCAAAATTTACATTCACCTCTTTGACTCCGTCTATTTTTTTCAACGCATTCTCTATTTTCTGCGCGCAAGACGCGCAGTGCATACCCGAAATTTCCAGTATGGTTTTTGTGTTTTGCATATTACTCCTTTTTTATTCAACGATTATTGTGCCTGATATCATCCCCATCCAACAGCTGAATTTATAACTGCCTATATTTTGAGGCGTAAATTTTTTAACCGCAGTTTCGCCTGGCGTCAACTGAATTACATCCTTAAATAAATTGGGCGATATAACCGCGTTGGTGCACCCGCTTGTGCCAGTGTCCGTAATTTCCCACCTGACTGGCGCTCCGGCTTTGATAGTAAACGAATCAGGCGAATATCCGCGAGAGGACGCTTCCATTTTTATAATTTGGATATTCTTGCCGTTGTCTCCGTTATTATTTTCAGTTTTTGTATCCTTGGCTGGCTGGTCGCTTTTTATGCCAATGGTTTTTGTCTTGACGGACGGCAGTTTAATATCGCTCAAACTTTTCACCCCCAAAACATTTAATTGGCTGTTGATATTAAAAGCAACGAAAAACAAAATTAACACACCAGCGACTTTTAAAAATATCTCGGCTTTGCGGGGTTGTTCTAAAAACTTGACTGACGATACGCCGATTGCGATTAGCGACAAAAAAGTCCCCAACGAAAACGCCAGCATAATCAGCGCGCCAGAAAGCGAGTTGCCTGAAATAAGCGCCAGCCCTTCTGCTGTTAAAGTGAACCCGCAAGGCAACAAAAATGTCAAAGCGCCAAGCGCCATCGGCATCCATCGCCCTTGAAAATTTTTTTCATCAGCTATAAAGCGGATTAGAAACCGTGGAGCGGTAATTTAAAATTTTTGCATTATTTTTACGCCCAGCATTTGCAGTCCGGTTGCCAGCATTACCAAAGAAACGAGTATTACCAGCCAAGACGAAAATTTTATTGAAATGTTGAACTGGCTCCCCAATGCTCCCAAGACCGCTCCGAGAATCGCAAATGAAATCAAGCGACCAAAGTTAAACATTAGATGGGGCGCTAATTTTTTTGAAAAAGAATCGCTAGACAAATGCGCGCTTTGCCATTGCTTGGACATAGACAGCACAATTCCGCCTACCAACGCCGCGCAAGTTGACACGCCGGCAAGCGCGCCAAATAGCCAAATAACAGCAAGCGATGAATTGCTGTTAACACTGCCAAAGCCTGAAAACACAAATTTATTGAGTAAAATAAAGATAGCAATAAATATAGTTGCTAAAATAACAATTGATAAAGTTTGGCTTTTTAAGGGGTCTGTTTTATCTCCGTCGAACGTTAAAGGTTGGTGGTAAAAAGTATAGTTATGCTTGCGAAATAATTGATTTAATAGTTGAGTGCTGGGTATTTCTTTTTCATATTCAATAGCCACCTGCCCCAAAGCAAGTTGCGCATCCGCTGATTTAATGCCTTCTATTTCCAGCAATTTTTTTTCAATCAAAACCTCGCAAGACGGGCAGTGCATTCCCCGAATATAAAATATGTGTTCTTTCATTTATGCTCTAAATGATAAAGTTGCAGGAGTTCTTTGACGACCTTGTCGTTTTTCCCTTCTTTAATTTGACTGATCACGCAGGTTTTAAGGTGCCCTGCAAGTAGTAGACGATTTAAACTCTCGAGCGATTTTTGCGCAGCTAAACTTTGGACCATTACATCAACGCAATACCTGTTATCCGTTATCATTTGCTCAATTTTTTTCATTTGACCCTGAATAATTTTTATCCGATGGCTGGCGCGTTGTTTTTCGTAAGACATAATTTTATTTTATTTTTTGAGAGCCTATCAAATTTATTCTAATCCCCCCGTGGGGTATTTGTCAAGCCCTAGCCTTTTTAGCAGAATTAACACGACTTACGCAAAATTTCTGCTTATTATTATACTTGATTCATCTGTCGTTATTCTTGTTCCGCCTGCCATTCCCGTATCTCCTCTTTGTCATTCCCGCAAAAGCGGGAATCCAGTCTTTTTGTCTGGATCCCGCATCAAGTGCGGGATGACGGGAGGGGCTGGATCCCCAATCCGAAGCGCTTCGCTTTCGGTTGAGGATGACAAGGGGTGTGTCATTCCCGCAAAAGCGGGAATCCAGTCTTTTTGTCTGGATCCCGCATCAAGTGCGGGATGACGGGAGGGGCTGGATCCCCAATCCGAAGCGCTTCGCTTTCGGTTGAGGATGACAAGGGGACAGTCGGTTGAGGATGACAAGGGGTGTGTCATTCCCGCAAAAGCGGGAATCCAGGCAGGGTTGAGGATAACAAGGGGACGAAATGATATTTTGCGTAAGTTAAAAATTTAGATTTCACTTGTTGCAAAGTTCTGTTATAATAAAATTATGCAGAAAAAGAAAACTCAACAAGCAAAAAAAACAAGAGCTGTTAAGCTTGCCCCCAACCAAAAACCGATCGAATTCCAAACCCAAGAATTCCCCTATTTTGAAAAAAGTATGTTTTGGTTTGCGTCCGTGGCAGTGGTTTCCGCTATTTTAGCGGTTAATTTTATTTTAGCCCAAAAATATTTTCTCACCTTGGTTTTTGCAGTGGCGCTGATTGTTTTCCTTCGACTCAGCTTTGAAAAACCAAAAAAAATCCAAGTTAAAATTGACGAAAACGGTTTGCGTTTTCGCCACCGCTATTATCCTTGGAGCGTGTTCACTACTTTTGGAATTTTAACATCACAAAAAATCCGCGCTAGATTGTATCTATATTTTCCCGGGTTAATCAGCATTCCGCTCATGATTCAACTGCCCAAAAATATCTCAGCAGACAATATCAAAAAAGAACTAAGCGCTAAATTGCCAGAAAAAATTATCAAACGCCCGTCGCTCACCGACTCAATCAACCAATATCTCAAATTTTAGTTCTATCAAACCACCCCTTCAAGCCAAGTGATATATTTTTCAAATCCATAAATAGTAATTGTGGCAGCCATAAAAAAGAAAAATAGCGCCACAATCAGTATGGCTAATGAATAATGCAGAAAAGAGGTATATGGTTTATTGTGCCAATGATAATAACCCTTGCTTTTCATCCGCAAATAGTTATGAAGCTTATTTGTCGCCCGCCACCCGCTTTTAGTGGATTGATGATTCTCCCAAATTTTTTGTTCTAATTCTTCTTTGTCCATAGCGCTATTTTTTCAGAATATATTTTTGATTACCTTACTCATATTTTAATGCTACTAGCGGATTAAGCCGAGAAGCGCGCAAAGCTGGATAAACTCCGGTCAAAAGCCCAATCAGTAACGAAAACCCCAAAATCAACAACATAAATTGAACGGGTAAATAATATATCGTTACCTTGGGCTGTCTAGCGCTTTGGGCTAACATATTAACTCCGCCGTTGACAAATAACACGCCAATCCAAGCAAAAATAATTCCCATAATTCCGCCTGCCAAACCGATCATTCCCGCCTCTAAAATAAACAGTCGCCTCACATCACGCCTTTTGGTGCCGATCGCGCGCATAATCCCGATGTCTCTGGTTCTCTCCAAAAGGGTAACTGTCATGGTATTAAACATACCGATGGAAGCAACGATCAGAGCAATTAAACCAAACCCAGCTAAAATAAATTCAAACCAGCGAAATACTTGATTAATTTCTTTGATTTTTGAAACCAGCGAGGTTGAGTTAAAGCCAAGCAAGGTGATCTGAGCTTGCAAACTCTCAACATCGTCTGATGTTTTGGCTTTAATTTTTAAGCGGGAATAACTATCGGCGCTCACCGCCGTATGCTCATCGTCCGCAATCTCAATCAATTGGCTGGCATCATTAAAAACTCCTACGACTTTCAAATCAACTTCTTTATTTTCCTCAGCGCTGGCAAGAGAAGTAATTGAAGTAAATACTGAAATTTTTACTGCTTGCCCCACAAAATCAACCGGATTTTCTAGACCAAATGTTTTGGCAGTGGCAAAGGACACGATTGCTTCGCCCGCATTTTTTGGATACACTCCAGCCAAAAGCTCGCCTGGCGCCAAGGAATAATAGTTTTTATCCACCACCCGTATCAGCGATTCTGATGTCACGCTACTTACGGTTATTTGTCCGGGAAAATTATTTATCGCTGAAACTTTTTCCACCTGCGGTAAATTTTTTATGCGACTGATAACCTTATCGTCAATTTTTAAAACATCAGGGTTATCAGAAAAAACTTCCAGCGCGGTGACAGTGGCTGAACTAACCAGCTTGTTGATGGTAAGCTGTTGCAAACCAAAGCCAATACCAACCAAAAAGATAATCGCGCCGATTCCCACGCCAACGCCAGCGATAGTTAAAAACGACCGCATTTTATTGCCTACCAAATTTTGCCACGACAGCAAAATTACATCAATTATTTTCATTGGAAAGGTTAGTTTTTGTTTGCCCGATATCTTTGACGATTTTGCCATCTTTTAAATAGATGACTTTTTGCGCCAAAGCCAGATAATCAGGATTGTGAGTGACCAAAATAACCGTTCTTTTTGATTTTCTATTTAGATCAACCACGATTTTCATCACTTCTTTGGCAGATTTTGAATCCAAATTGCCGGTGGGTTCGTCCACCAACAGAATCCACGGGTTATTCATCAGCGCGCGCGCGATAGCGACTTTTTGCTGTTGCCCGCCAGATAGCTGCTGAATTCTGCGGTTAAAAGTTTTTGCCAAACCAAAACGGGTTAAATAACTCTTGGCGCGCGTTGTCCTTAGTCTGGCGCTCGCGCCCTGGAGCATTCTGGGAAAAGCGACATTTTGCAAAACAGTTAAACTTTTTACCAAGTTAAATTGCTGGAAAACCATTCCGATTTTATCGCGCCGATAAGTTGAAAGCTCCTCCTCGCTCATTTTTTTAAGACTTTGCCCGCGCACTTTAATCTCGCCTTGCACCACTTGCTCAAGCCCTGCCAAGCTATGAAGCAAGGTAGATTTTCCGCAACCAGACGGTCCGAATAAAATAACAAAATCACCCGGTCGCACTTTAAACGAAACCTCTTTCAAAGCTTTTAACTCGTTGGGTTGTCCTTCGTCGTAAGTTTTGGACAACTTCTCAACTTCAATCACCGAATGATTAGATAATTTACCAGGCATTAAATAATTTTATGACTTACATAAAGATTCCGCTCTCTGTCATTTTCGCATCCCTTCTTTGTCATTCCCGCTTTTCTCCTTTGTCATTCCCGCATTTCTTTTCCGTCATTCCCGCGCAAGCGGGAATCCAGATCCAACTGGATCCCGCATCAAGTGCGGGATGACAGCTTACGAGATTACTTCGCCTGCTGGCTCAGAATGACATAATCTAAAATCTTGTCTTACTTTTTCATTATCGACGGGATAAAACTAAAAGTTTCCTCCAAAAGCTTGATTATCACTTGCAAAGTTGAATCCTCTTTCTCCGGCGTTAAAATCGTATAATCAGAGCTGGTGGCTTGATTGGCGGTTTCGTCTGAGGAAACTGCTTGAAAACGGTAGCTGGTGGACGGCAACAAATTTTTAATTATCACCACATGGGATAGATTGTAATTCTCATCGAGCGGAGTTTTCTGGGCGAAATCGCCAGAAGTTACTCCCACTCCATAAGAAATTTGCGAAGTGGACGGTTCGTCAGTCACCCAAGTGATAATCGCCTGCACGCGCGCGCCTTCGCCAGCGCCCACAGTGGAAATCTCTGATTTGACTTTGGAAATTTGTGGAGCGTAAACATCAGCTTTGGTAGTCAACGAATACACTTCCGAAGTGGCAATGTTGCCGTATTGATCAGTGGATTTAATCTGATAATTATATTTTGTATTGGGAGTAAGCGCTTGCAACACCACCTTATGACTTGCCAGAGAATCCGACGAACCTTGGTCTTGGTTGGGTATATTAGTGCCAAAACCAACCAAGGAAGTGGTGGGCACATTGGTTTGCCAACTAATGGTTGCATTGGTTGCCAATACTTCGTCCAGTTTAACCTCGGTCACTTTGGGAAGTGGCAAAGTTGAAAATTGATATTGATCAGACACCACTGCGTTACCATCTTCGTCAACGCCAGCCACTTGATAATAATACTTGGTGCCTTCATCTAACCCCGATAAACGAATCGTGTGAGTAGTGGCTGAACCCAAAGATTGATCGATAATTTGTTGACTCATATTTTTATCAGCGCCATAGCGGAAAACCGAGCTGGTAACGATATTGGTTGACCACCCGACAATCGCCGAAGAAAGCGTTAAATCATTTACCTCCACATTAGAAATCGCGCCCTCAGCTTTGGTGGTAAAAGTCAAATCCGACTTTGCCCCGACATTGCCAGTTGCGTCTTTGGAGCGAATTTCAAAATAATATCTTGTGTCAGGATTAAGTCCAGCTAGGGTGATACTGTGCTCTTTGACTGAATCGTCCTTGCCGGTTTCCGCGCCCAAAGCGCTGGTTGCGCCATAGCGAACAATTGAGTTTGATAATTCGTCAGTCAACCAAGTAATCGTCGCTTGATGAGCTTCCCGTGAAATCGCCGGACTATCGCCACCGATTGACGGAGCAACAATGTCACTACTACTGGTGTCTGCCAAAGTAGCAAAACTGCTAATTTCAGAATATGCGGAATTGCCGTTAGCGTCAACCGACTTCACCCGAAAATAATATGTGGTCTGGCTGGTAAGCCCGGCAAGCGCGACTGAATGCGCAGAGGTTAAGTCAAGCGGATTACCTTGCGAGCCCAAAAGCAGGGACTGATCCGCGCCATATTCCACCACTGAATCTCCGCTCACATTGGTTTGCCAAGAAATAGTTGCCGAACTGGCGCTCGCGTCAGCGAAAGCCACATTTGAAACTGAAGGGGTGATTAAAGTGGTAAAGGTTAAATTATTGTCGTCAGTATATGCCAGAGAAGCGGAATTATTATTAGCGTCCAACGAAACCACCGCAAAATAATATACTTGCCCGGCTGTTAACCCTGATAATTCTACCCGATGAGTGCGGTTTAATTTTGTGTCAACAGCGGTTGATAAATTTAAACTGGTCGAAACTGTACCATACTGAACCCCAGAAGTAGCTGACTCATCGGTTAGCCATGAAATCACCGCTGTTGTTTCAGTTAGCGATTCAGCGATTGCCAAGCTAATAACCGGGTCAGTGGCATCACCGGTGGTAGTAAAAGTAATTTGACTGCTGGTGACCGGATTGCTTGATGAGTCAAGAGACCGCGCCAAAACATAGTAGGCGGTGTTGCGAGTCAAGCCAGTGAGCGAAACGGTGTGATTGTAGTCTGTTTCGCTTTTAAGGGTTGAAGTGGTTCCCGCGCCCCATACAAAACCATTTGAGGTTGAGTAAGATATTTGAGTAGTTGACGCCTCGTCTGTTACCCAAGTAATTATCGCTGATTCATTGAGCACATTTGAAGCAGTTGGGCTGGTCGTGATGGTCGGGCTGGTTGAGTCCGAAGAAGTGCCAAAAGAATAATAACTCCCGCCGTTATTGTCCGTGGTCTGATTGCCTTCGCTGTCGCGGGATTTTATTTGAAAATAATGGGTGGTTGATTGCGATAATCCAGTGATAGCCACTGAATGCGAGGCGACTGATTCCGCGCGATTGCCGACCGTTTTCCAAGTTGAATCTGGGGTAGCAGTAGCGCCCCACTCCACCAAACTATCTGAATTGGTGGTCGTAGTCCAAGTAATCGTGGCGCTGGTTTGCCCGGGCGCGCCAGCTGAAACAGACGAGATAGCCGGCGCGCTAGTCGTGGTAAAAGTATAGCCGGCGCCAGTATTGTCAGCCGAACCCTCATTGCCGGCACTATCTCTGGATTTAACTTGAAAATAATAGAGTGTGCCGGGGGAAAGACCTGACAGAGCGACTGAATGCGATGTAACCGATTCAGCGCTATCGCCATCTGAATCGCCATAAGCGGTAGTGTCGCCGTAATCAACGATTGAGTTAGATGCTTCGCTAGTTGTCCAAGTAATAGTAGTAGTTATAGTGGTGGTTGAACCCGCGCTCGGCGTATTGGTGATAGTTGGCGAAGTAACATCCGCGGATGCTGGCTGGTTGGAGACCTCGGATGAGGTAGCGGTATTGGTGCCTGTATCTGTAACTTTGATTTTGTAATAGTAGGTGCTAGAGGTAGAGAGTGATGTATCAAGGTAATAATCGGTCGCTTGATTGGTAATGGTGGCGATATCGGCATAGGCACCAGCGTCAATTTTCTGCTGAACTTTATACGAGGCAAAATCGCCGTCTGCGTTCGCAGTCCATGTCAAAAAGTGCCTGTACGGTCCGCCAGCAGTTGAGACATCAATAATATCCACGCCAGTGGGTGTGGTTGGGTTTTGCAAGTTTAAGCTGATAGTGTCAGAGGAGGTAGAGGTATTACCCTTGGCGTCTTTAATGCGAAGGTAAACCGTGCGCGTGCCGTCATCGCCAACAGTCAAATACCAACCGGTCTTAGATGCGCCATATGTTTCGTAGGTACCACTGTCCGTCACCACCCCACTCGAATTTGTTGCCGTTCCCCAAGTGGAGTTGTCGTTAGAGAACTGCATCTGTTGCGCTGTATTGTCAGAGGAAGAGATGGTGTGAGTTACGCTGGCGGAGTTGGTGTAAGTTGCATCTCCCGCAATAACGAACGAGGAGATGGAGGGGTTGGTGGTGTCAAAGGTAAAAATTGAGGATTCGGCGGTGTTTGATCCGCCAATGTTGCCGTCATCTGCGGTGATTTGAATTTTCATACCGGTAGAGTATTGCGTATTGTAATCGGTTTTGCCGGTCCAAGTGCCAGTTTGATCGGTACCAGGGGAGGCACCAGAGGTCTTTGAGCCCTCGCCAGTGGTAGTAGTTGCCTCCTGATACTGAGCGCCATCCCAATATTGGAAAGAGACAGTAGCAGAGGAGTCATCCTCGTCCGATAAGGTGTAGCTGATATTGACTAAACCAGCACTGTCCTGGGAGGCAGTGAACGAGGTGATTTGTGGCTTGGCATTGGTTAAAAAGGAGTAAGTGGTGGACCAATCACCCCAGTCGTTCATTCCCGCCGGCGCTTTGGCGCTAGTTCGCCAAAAGTAGGTGGTCTTGGCAGTAAGCGGTGATTGCACGGTGTAAGTTACCGAGGTTCCGGTGGCGTAGGGGGTGGTGTTAGCGTTTGTCCAGCCAGTGCCGGAAGATGACTGATCAAAGGTCTGCACATTGGCGGTAAAACCGGAGTCGGTGGCGATTTGGATTTTAACATTCATTGGATTGCTCGCCGCCTCGGTGGGCGTAACGATAAAAGCGGGCGAGGTGCCAGACGCGGTTGGGCTTCCCGCCACCGCCACCCCATCCACCGATACCGGCGTCGAAACCGCCTCGGCGTAAAGATAGTTGGTGCCGGTTGCGCCAGCATTAGCTGATCCCGAACCGCCGGCAACTGTTCTTGTTCCTGAATAGGAACTACTTGAAGTGATGTAGTACATTGCAATTCTGCCACCACCACCACCGCTTCCGCCATCGTTACCGCCAGTTCCACCATTTGCCGAAACTGAACCTGCGCCAATAATAGTGTTGGCGGAGATGTTGACCGTTCCACCAGCACCACCGCCACCACGATATAGTGGCGAGTTGTTGCCACCCATATTGATAGTACCAGCAATATTGACCTGACCAGCTGAGACAGTGGTGATAGCGCCACCGCCATCACCACCCCACCAACCACCAGAGCCACCGCCACCACCCGATCCAATCAAGGTTGGGTTTGTTGCTGAATCATAAGCATCACCACCGTTGCCACCACCGGCAGCGGTATTTCCACCGGCACCACCGTGACCACCACCAGAACCAGCACCATTTACAGCGTCATAAACACCGTTACCAGGACCGTAGCCGTTTGCCGTTGTAAGACCAGCATTGTACCCAAGACCATTACCGGCAATGGTCGAGTTTGCTGCTACCATAAGATTGCCAGTTAAATTTAATGTTGGACCAAAAGAAGTTGGCGAAGAACCAGCAGGGAGAGGATAAAGCGTGGCTACATTTGAGCCATCACCTAAGGTAAAATTGTGAAAAAAGAAAACTCCATCAGAGGTATCGGCTTGATTTAAGTCCGTGCCGGTAGCTGCCTCGAGTGAGAATGTTTTGTAAACAAAGGCGTCGTCGGTTGTAGTGTTGATGAAGATGGCTGTGCCTGACATAGGGGTTCTGTAGTTAGTGAAGCCGTATTTTGCCGTGCCGGAGGTAGCTGTGGCTTTGGTCATATCAAAGGTGTTGGTGGAGCTGTATTTGACCGAAATTCTACCGCCACCAGCACTACTACCGCCATCGTTACCGCCAGTTCCGCCAGTCGCCGTAATGGTACCACCGCCAGCGATTGTCGCGCAGACAATGTTAACGCCACCACCGGAGCCACCGCCACCACGATAAGTGCTACCATTAGCTCCGTTAGAAGTGACGATGCCATCGATCGTTATCGTGCCCAAAGCAACAAGTTTAATTAAGCTACCACCCGCGCCACCGGTCCAACCACCTCCACCACCCGCGCCACCCGAACCAAGATGAACTGGATTTATGCCCGAACCATAAACAGGACCGCCAGCAATTGTAGTGTATTCTCCCCTGCCCCCATAACCCGCTCCAGAACCGATCCCACCGGAGCTACTACTGTATATGCCTTTTCCCGGTCCAATTCCGTCAGTGGCAGCTGCGCCTCCGGCAAACCCCTTTCCATCTCCATTGATTGTTCCTCCTGCGTTGATGGTTACGGTAGCAAAGTTAAAGGTGATACCATAACCATCTGATCCAGAAATTTCTCCGTTGACCGTGATGGTGCCGTTGACGGTAAGCGTGCCGGTGCCGGTGATGGTTAAACCGCCGGAGTCGTAAGTCCCGCCACCGACAGTTAAAGTTACACCGTTATTGATAGTTAGGTTGCCAATTTCGCCCAGCGCGCTGATATCATCGGCGTTATCCCACGTGGTTGGACTAGAAATAGTATAGTCGGTCGCCAAAACTGATTGAGACGTTATCTTGATCATCAATCCGCCCACTAAAAAAATCGCTAATAAAATGACAAACAGCCGATGATGGTTTGTGAAAAAATGCTTCATCTATTTATCTTAAAATTCAAATCTCAAAAAGAAAACCTTATTAATCGTTCGTAAAATATCTTTTTTAGCCACTCTTAAATTTTAGATTTTGAATTGTCATCCCTCAACTTCGCTCGGGACAAGCTTTGAGATTTTGATTTTGAGATTTGGAACTATTGCTTAAGCACTTCCTCCAAATATCTCCCTGCCACTTTGTTGTTGGTGTTTGACGCTTGCGTTTGCAAAAATGCCACCAAATTTTTTTTACCCTGCCAATTCTGGGCTTTGTAGACATTGATTAAGTTTTGATAAGCGGTGTTAAAATTTATATTCAATTCAATCGCTTGCTCGTATGCTTTGATTGCCTCCCCATTTTTCCCAGTGTCGCGCAAAGCATTGCCCAAATAGCTCAAATAGGTGGCGGTTCTACTTTTTTCAACTAACTTTTGGTAAAGCTCGGCTGATTGGTCGTAATTTCTCTGACGATACTTTGCCCAGGCATAGACTTCTAAACATAAAATATTATCTGGATCGCCCCGATATACTGGCTCGATAAAAGCGATCGCTTGGTCGGGCTTGTCTTGCGATTTAGCATCAAGCGCTTGTTGCAACGACTTTTCCGCTTGAAGTGAACCTTGCGGATAAACAAGCCCTTCGTCAACTTGATCGCGAGTTGCCTTTTGGCGCCACAAAAAAATAAGCGCCAATAAAACAATTATTAGAATCACGAGTAGTTTTCTTTTTTTCATCAACCTTCTGCTAATTAAAATAATTGGGGCAAGAATTTTCACATTCCTCCTTTTTACTTTAATTTTATTATAACGGAAAATTTTCAGCGCGCAATAATAAATCGAGCTTGTCTGACAAAATCTGCATTTCAGCTTCTACCATCCGGCATCCAACCCCTTTGACATTTGGCATTTTTTTTGGCATATTGAGGTTATGAAGACAAAAAGTTTAGCCATTGTTATCCCAGCCTTTAATGAGGAAAAAACAATTTCCGAAGTAATTAACGGCTTGCCCAAAAAATTGCCGGGAATTTCTAAAATCGATGTCATTGTGGTGGACGACGGGTCTAAGGACAAGACTGGAATTTTAGCCAAACGCGCTGGAGCGAAAGTTTTGAGACATATGATTAATTTGGGAGTGGGAAACGCTTACAAAACCGGCTTAAAATTTACTACCAAAAAATATGATATTGTGGCGACAATGGACGCGGACGGACAGCATTCGCCCAAAGATCTGGTCAAAATTATTCAGCCGATTGCGCGTAATAAAGCTGATGTGGTGGTGGGCACGCGACTAAAAAATCCCCAAGGAATGCCAATGGTTAAGTTGGCTGGAAACTGGATTATGAATTTTATCACTTATCTGTTTTCTGGAATTTGGACAACTGACTCGCAATCCGGTTTTCGCGCGTTTTCGCAAAAAACATTAAAACTATTCCGTTTAAAAACTGGCGGATATGAAATTTGCACAGAAATGTTTAGTGAAATAAACAAATACGGCTTGAAATTTAAAGAGATTCCAATTAAAGTAATATATACAAAACATTCGCGGAGCAAGGGGCAATCCATCGCCAACGCCGTCAATATCGTAACGAATTTATTGAAAAGGAATTTATGATTTATTTTATCCAAGCAGTTTCAGCATTTTTAGCCGGGCTGGTAATTTCTAAAAGCTGGAACGACTTCCGTCGGGGCAAAGAGCCATTGCCAATTTTTATATTTTGGGTGGTTGCTTGGGGGCTGATCGTGGTGCTGGCGTTTTTCCCATTTTTAGTTGATAAAATTACCCTGTCGCTCGGCGGACAAATCATCGGTATGGGCAGAGTGTTTGGGATTGCTTTGGTCTTTGTGTTTTATGTTGTGTATCGCGTCTACCTGAAATCCAACCGAGTTGAAAAGCAATTAAACGAATTAGTGAGAAAAATCGCGCTCAAAGATGTTTCTGATAAAAAATAGCGCTATACCATTTAATAGTCTTTTTAATACCTTCTTCAAAACCGACTTTTGGCGTCCAGCCAAGTTCTTTTTTAATTTTAGAATAATTAACTGCATATTTTCTATCATGACCCAAGCGATCCGTGACGAACTGTTTTAATTTTTTTGGTTTTTTTAAAATATCTAAAATCGTATCGGCAATGTTAATGCCATTTTTTTCTGCGCCAGCGCCTATGCAATATGTCTCGCCTATTTTGCCTTTTTGCAAAATTATATCAATTGCCCGGCAATGGTCTTCAACGAAAATATAATCACGCACACTTTTGCCATCGCCATAAATCGGCAATGGTTTATTTTTAAGCGCGTTTAGAATAAAAAGTGGAATAATCTTCTCTGGAAATTGGAACGGTCCATAATTGTTAGAGCAATTGCTGATTGTAATCGGCAAGCCGTAGGTATGAAAATACGCTCTCACCAAATGATCGGACGACGCTTTTGACGCGGAGTACGGGCTACGCGGGTCGTAGGAAGTTTTTTCAGAAAACTTTTGTTGTTTATTAAGCTCGAGCGCTCCAAATACCTCGTCAGTTGATATGTGATGAAATCTTTGAATTTTATTTTCTAACGCCATTTCAAGCAAAACCTGTGTGCCGATAACATTGGTTTTAATAAATTCTGCTGGTCCTTTTATCGATTTATCAACATGGGTTTCCGCCGCAAAATGAACCACTATATCCGCCCCGCGCATAGCTTGCTTAACTTTTTTGCGATCGCAAATATTACCTTTTATAAAAGTGTGGCGAGGATCTTTTAATATGGTTTTTAAATTCGCCAAATTACCAGCATAAGTAAGCTTGTCTAAATTGATAATTTGGCAATTTTTATATTTTTTTAAATAATAGTGAATAAAATTGCTTCCGATAAAACCAGCTCCGCCAGTAACTAATATTCTATGTATTTTTTGACGCATTCGTTTAATAAGTCGTTAATTTTTCTAACTTTAAAACCAGTGTTTTCTAACTTTCTCGTTGATAATAAAAGATTTGTTCTGAGTGTTTTTAATACTTTTTCGAGCGGAACTATCTCGTATTGGTAATTTGGGTTATATTTTTGGTATATTTCCATTAGAACTGGATATCTTAATCCGCCTTTATTTACAATATTAAAAACGCCTCGTGCGTTAATTTTAATTAAATGTTTTAATGCTTGTAAAAAATCGGGGATATAAGTTATGGAATTTGGTATATCAATTATTTTTTTGTACCTGATTAGTTTGTCCAAAACATTTTTTGGATTGGGCTGATTGTCAAGTGGAATTCTAATTCTTAATGTTAAGATATTTACACTATTGCCCAAACTATTTATAACTGCTTCAGTATAGATTTTTGTTCTTGAATAAAATAAGTCGTAAAAATTTGGCGTATCCCGCTCGTAAAGTGGCGATTGTTTATTATGATCAAAATGATAAATACAACCGCTGGAAAGATGAATTAATTTAATTTTATTTCTAAAAGCAACCTCGACAAATAATATCGGAATAAAAGTATTTGCCTTAATAGTTGCGTCAAAATGGTTTTCGCAATCATCAACATTCGGATATCCCGTAAAACCAATCGCATTAATAATTATTTTTGGCTGGTATTTGTCAATTTCTTCTTGAATATCAATATATTTTTCAATTTTTTTTTCTGTGATGTCGCATTTTAAAAATTGATATATTTTTTTACCAATGTAGCCCTTGCCGAAAACTAATATCTTTTTATTCATTTTTTTCTGCCCAAAATTTACCTGTTCTGTAGAGCGACTCAAAAGTGCCAGCGTCCGACCAAAACCCTTTCAACTCCGCCCATTTCATCTTGCCCGCACTGATGTATAAATTATTAACATCTGTAATTTCAAGCTCCCCCCTGCCGGATGGCTTTACTTTCTTAATTTTATCAAAAACCGTTTTATCGTAAATATACAAACCTGTCACGGCAAATGACGATTTTGGATCTTTGGGTTTTTCCTCAATTTTTATAATTTGTTCTTTTTTATTAAAAACTGGCACGCCAAATCGATGTGGATCGGGCACTAATTTTACAAATATCATTGATCCTATTTTAAACTTTTGAACTGCTGGACGGATATTGGCGTCGGTGCAGTTGTCGCCTAGGATAACCACTATGTTTTGCTTGTCGGCAAAATCTTCGCATAATGATAGTGCTTCGGCGATGCCACCTTCTTTTTCCTGAAAAGCATATTCCAAATGCTTAACTCCCAGCTCATGACCATTTTTCAAAACTCTCAGAAAATGACCAGCATAAGGTCCGCCTGTAACAATCATTATTTCATTAATTCCAGCTTCGACTAATGTTTGGATTGGATAATAAATCATCGGCTGGTTATAAACCGGCAATAAATGTTTGTTGGTGATGTGCGTGAGCGGATAGAGTCGAGTGCCTAGCCCCCCTGCTAAAATAATGCCTTTCATAGTTGCAATAATTATTTTTTACGATATATTTAAAATAACACTTCAAAAAATTATTTCAAGTATGCTAAAACATATCGCAATTATTATTGTTGGTTATAATAGTAAAAAATATTTAACCAGCTGTTTTAGTAGTGTTTATCAATCTACTTTTAAAGAATTTATGATTATTTTTGTGGATAATAATTCAACTGATGACTCTGCTAATTATATAGAAAAATATTTCCCGAAAATAGCTATTATAAAAAATAAAAAAAATTTTGGCTTTGCCAAAGCTAATAATGTTGGTATTAGAAAAGCAATAAAATTAGGGTATCGATATTTTTTCATTTTGAATCCTGACACTATATTAGATAAAAATTGCATAAAAAATTTACTTATGCAAGCAAATCAAAATACTATTTTACAACCGCTGATTTTATTACATAAAAATGGCAAGAAAACCAATTTAATCAATACTTCTGGCAATGTGTTACATTATTTAGGCTTCAGCTGGTGCGGAGATTATTTTAAAAATCGCTCCAAATTTAATGGAATAAAAGAAAAAGAAATCACCAGCGCCAGTGGTGCTGGCATGCTATTGCCTATAAAAATATTCCAAGCTACTGGCGGGTTTGACGAACTTTTTTTTATGTACTATGAGGACCTAGATCTTTGTTGGCGCGCGCGGATGGCAGGATTTAATATCAAGCTTTCACCTCAAGCGCTAATGTGGCACAAATATCAATTTTCAAAAAATAAAAATAAAATGTTTTACGCTGAAAGAAACCGATTAATGTTTTTGTTAAAAAATTTTAGTGTTAAATATTTATTATTAATTTTTCCGATATTTATTATAAACGAATTTTGTATTATATTATATTCATTGTTATTAGGTAAATTTTTTGACAAAATAAAATCTTATTTTTTGATATTTAGAAATAGGAAAAAAATTAAGAAAATAAAATTTAAAAATTTAAATGAATCTTTTAAAAAATCAAAAAACCTGGTTTATTCCAAAATTTCATTTTCAGAAATTAATACTCCATTATTAGTTCCATATAATATTTTACTTAAAATATACTGGAATATTATTTACTGTCTTGTCTAGGATGTATTTAAAATTATTATTAAGGATACATTAGTCTGTGAATAAACTTATTCTAAAAAAATCTTTTGCGGGAAAGGGTGAATTATCATTGATAGATAATTTAATTAAAAATATGCGATTATCAAGTACTACATTTAAATTATCTGTTTATTTATTAATACTGGTACTTTACCTCATTTCTTTTCTTTTTAAATTGAATTTTGGAATGTATATTTTTAGTATGCCATTTCTTTTGTATCTCCCTGGAGCGCTAATAATTGAAACCTTTCCGATTTTAAAATTCAATTCTGGAAAATTCGGCAAATTATCACTTATAATATTATATTCTTTCTGTATTGTCGCAGTATTGGGACTTCTGGTGCAAAACTACTACGGATTTGATACTGATCTCCAAGTTCTATCTATAGCGGTTTTTAATATAATAATGTTTCTAATATGTATTTTTCTCGTTAGAAATAAATGGTGGCGTCATGCCAATATTAAATATAAAACGATTTTCTATGAAATTAGCTGGCGCGATTTGATCCCCTTAATAATTATGGCTGGCGCGATTTTTGTTACAATTTATCTCAACCCGATAGCTCAAGATGCGGATAATTATTTAAGCTTGTTGAAACAGTCTATTGTTTCTAATTTTAACAATTTAACGTCGAGATATATTTTTATATCATTTATTGAACTTTATATTAAATCTTCTCAAGCAAATATATATATTATATTCAGAAATATATATATTATATTATTTTTTAGTCAAACTTTAATATTCTACGACTACCTTAAGAAAAACTTTTCTTCGAATCTAATTATTTCCCTTCTTTACTTGTCATTATTAACACCATCCGTAATAATCACAGAACTTAACATAATAAGACCGCAAATTGTCGTTTTATCTTTAACTCTACCAACGATAATACTCTCGCTTGAATCTGTAAAAACTAATAATTTACATATGTCCATAGCAACTTTAGGAATCTCAATCATCGCAATGAAATTTCATGAACTTAGTATCATTCTATTAATTGTCGCTTTGGGAGCGATTATGATTAATATTGCGAGACTAATTATTATAGAGAAAAAAAAAATATGGAAGAATGTATTACTCTTTATCATTATTATTTACCCATATTGTAAAATCTTCAATTCATCTATTATTCTTGGAAAGACTGTCCCTTTAGCAATATATGCAATTTCTTTTTTCACAAAAATAAATTGGCGGTGGTGGTTTATCAACAACTATACCACTATCGACGGGTTTAACCTGGGTTGGACTGGATTCAATATATTATTATATTATCTTTATAATGGTGCTTTACTCCTGACTCTTCTTGTATCGCTATACTTATTTATACTAGTTAAAAAAATTAGAATTGGGCTGTATTTCGTGTTGCCGTTCATTTATTTTATCATTTTCTTTTCATTCGCAGAGATAATACCTCGACTTGGATTGTATTTTCTTCCCAACCGGGCATGGGTACATTTAATGCTCGTGAGTGTTGTAATCCTTGCCTTATTAGTCGAACTAATAGAAAAGCATAAAACAAACATTAAGTACCTGCCTATGGTTTTAATTATCTTGCCGATGATCGGTCTTGTAGGATCAATATATGTTGCAAATAATAATATCAACCAAGTATATAAAGAAGAGCTTCCTGTAGCAAATTTTATTAGATATCATCTTTCTAATAACTCTGTCATAATTTCATCCCAAGACAATTACACCCTTGTTAATCTGTATGGCACAAAACACTACGGGAGGATAGATCCAGATAAAATAATAAATAAAAATGAGTTTAGCCAACTTATCCAAGAAGAACTTCAAAATCTTTCTCAAGAAAAAATAATAATAATTAAACCAAAAACAATTCAAATTAACGAGACATTAATAAATGACCAAATTATAGAGCGAAAAGAAAACATTTCCCCTCAAGTCACTCAGTTGTATGAAGCTACCTATAAAAATAATAATCCAGTGTATTTTTTGTATTCATTCCGTAAATTAAAGGGGTTCAATACCAAAAGGGAATATAAAAAAACAATCATTGATCAAAAAAACGTAGATACATACGGAAGTTTTGGTTATGAAATAATTTATTCTGATGAAAACGCGATATTATATAGGATACAATAACAAATATGTTAATTAATAATAAATTTTTTTTTGGAGATTAAATAATTCATATAAGCTGGATCTAGGCAGATTATTTGTCCATATAGTATTTTTTTTCCTATCAAATTTTTTCCTCCCGCGATATAAATTTAAAAATGAAAGGTAAATTATTTTTGTTTTATTTATTTGACCATTTTTGATGAATATATATAGGTTATAAATTAAATGTAAAACATTCAACGGCATTGCCGATATTAGTAACGGTGTTGGCCAATATTTTCCAATCATATACCACCTATTTTGTATGCTTAAATACTGCCTAAAACAAATACCTTGCCCTTTTATAGGGGGCGAGGAATAACTTTCTAAATGATAACACTTAGCAGTTGACTTTCTTCCAATTTTTTTATTTCTCATTAGTATCTGGATGCTCAACGCTGGTTCTTCATAATATAGAAAAAAATTGTTTTCAAATTTTATTTTTTTGATAACATCTGCTCTTATCATAAAACACGCTCCGGAGAAACAATTTAAATCCGTTCTGTCAACACTCGTATCATATAAACTATACCCAAAACCGCTTTTATTCATTTCCGCACCAAACGAATAAACTTGTGAATTATCTTTTAAATTCCAGCCTTTTAATATCAACGGGTTTAATATTGCTAAATTATTATTTTCAAAACTTTTAAGCAAAACTTTTGAACAATGCTTATGTACGATTACATCATTGTTTATAAATAGAATATATGGTGCTTTTGAGCGTTTTATGGCTTCGTTATTAGCGTTGCCGAAACCAATGTTTCTTTTACCTTCAATTAATATCACTTTTCGAAATTTGGCCTTGATTAATTTTGCAGATCTATCGGAAGAGTGGTTATCGTAAACGATTACTTTGGTTGGTTTAACCGAAGAACTATAAATAGACTTTAGGCAATCGGAGATAATTTTCTCCCCATTATAATTTACAATGATTACATCATATTCTTTCATTCTACCATTCGCTTTCTTATCGAAATTAAGTATTTTGTCCATGGCATATTAAAAACAAAATAGGTAAATATTGTATTACACAAATATATATAAAAAAATTTTTGCAAATAATTATTTTTCTTGGAATACTGCCAAAATAACTTATTTAAATTTTTTGATGACAAGCAACTACTTATTCCCATTTCTTTATTAACAAATTTTTTTTGCTTATTTGTAATTTTATTAATCGGACCTGTTGAAAATAGTTTTATTGCTTTCCTGCCAACCTGATAATCTGCAAGCCTAGTCTTTACCCCAATGTTAACATCCCTTAATTTGGAATTATACATAATCGGCGGTTTACCAGTTAAGAAAAATGGGGTTCCAAAATCAATTGCATAGAAAACATAGCTACCAATATCATTTGAAGTCGCGTATTTATGGTTTGACAGGATATCATAAAAATTATTAACGAACTTTATGCTATTAGTAAATTTTGGTCCAGCGGATATAACTTTTAATCCCATCTTGCGGTAAATATCAGCTTTTTTATCTATAAAATCCAACCAAAACAAACAAATTGTAACTGGCTGAAACTCTTTTGGAAGTTTTATCAGTTCTCGACAGTACTCTTTGACATTAAACTGAATGTTTAAATCATAAGTTGAATGACTGGGAAATGCAACCGTGCCTTGGGCGTCTTGTCTTCGAATAATTTTGTGAATATTCTTGTAATGAATAAAAGGTGAACCCATAATAGCAACCGGAATATTACTCCTTTTTTTCCATGCATCCGCTCGTCGTTTGCTAAAAACGAGCATCAACGGCTTATCGGTTTTAAGATCGCTTGTTAAAGCACTATGTAACGGCGTCCAGCCATGCTCTATATGGCAGGGTAATGGTAGCAAACAAGAATAATTTGCATAATTTCTTAAAATAATATTGAATCCATAATTTCTTACTTCGGAATATGGCATAATTTTACTTTCATTTTATTTTTCTTCTGCCGTAATATTTTTGATAAATATACTCAGCACGTTGCCAATCATTTATATCGTCAATATCTTGATATCTATTTTCTTTTAATATCATCGGAACAGTGTTCCCTGAATAATTAATTTTTCCTTTTAATAGACTCGATACTTTAATACAAAAAAATTGACCGCAATCATAGTAGGTTGGTTCAAAATCTTGTGATCTTTTTATATAATTATTGGGCCAAAACATTTTTATTTTTCCGTTTCTTATTCTAAGGGCTCTCTGGATTGGGTTGCGAGAACGAATGATTGGTTGCACGCAATCAGTACTATGAACTTTTAGTAACGAGATCGCTTGTCTAATCCGTTTTTTTGTCAGAAAAACTGCGGTTGGGTATATACAACATATAGCGTCAAATGATGTTCCCCTTTTATTATATTCGCTGACAACTTCCAGTAGGACATCTTGGATTATTGCATAGTCGGAAGCATTCTTTTTAGATCGCATGAATGGCACTTTCGCGCCATATAATTGTGCAAGTTCGGCGATCTTTTTATCTTCGGTAGATACCATTACTTCATCAAAGAGCCCTGATTTTAAAGCCACTTCTATAGAATACTGAATAATCGGTTTGCCTAAAAAATTTTTAATATTTTTCCGGGGAATTCGTTTGCTACCTCCTCGAGCTGGGATAATCGCATATATTTGCATAATATTTTGAGTATAGTCAAATTTTTGCCACCAATTTTATTAAATTTAACAAATGTTTAGCTTTTTCTTTGACATTTAGATTCCTGTGATTATATC